>ENA-ORBV01001909-ORBV01001909.1-microbial-mat-metagenome-genome-assembly--contig:-NODE-1909-length-45131-cov-7.161828_pt1 | contig 45131 bp, 40 predicted proteins | sample MGYA00237777_ERZ505514 | MGnify/ENA primary metagenome ERZ505514 (study PRJEB26160, sample SAMN06269048) | microbial mat metagenome | isolation source: Oligotrophic lake microbial mat | place... | reverse complement strand
TATGTGATCGGATTGCTGGCGGGTGTGCCCTTGGGTTTTCTCACCGCGCGCGTCCAAGCCATGCGCGATACGCTCGGCGTCATGGCGCTCGGGTTGCAGGGATTGCCGAGCGTGTGCTGGGTGCCGCTCGCGCTGTTGTGGTTTGGCCAGACGGAGGCCGCCATGCTGTTCGTCGTGGTGATGGGTACGCTGTGGTCCGTGATTCTCGCGACCGAGACCGGCGTGCGTAACGTCAATCCCCTCTACGTGCGCGCCGCCAATACCATGGGTTCGTCGGGCCTGCATACTTGGATTCATGTCATGTTCCCGGCCTCGCTACCCTTCATTGTGAGCGGCATGAAACAGGGCTGGGCGTTTGCCTGGCGCTCCCTGATGGCGGCCGAGATCTACGTGACGATCCTGACCGGTTTCGGACTGGGGCACCTGCTGCATTACGGACGCGAGCTCAATGCCATGGACCAGGTGGTGGCGATCATGCTCATCATCGTCCTGATCGGTCTGCTCGCCGATAAAATCCTGTTTTCCCCCTGGGAGAATTTTTTGCATCGCCGCTGGGGCACGGAAAAATAAATATCATAAATCATTCAGAGGATTTGCCCTCTGTCCCTATTTGCCCAAGTCTCTTCCGGTACTTTCAACGTCAACGTCTATCCCTCAACCTACGATCCCATGGCCAATATCAAAAACGACATCACCGAAACGATCGGCAACACCCCCCTCGTGCGTCTCAACCGCACCGCCAAGGAGCACGGCGCGCTTGCCGATGTCGTGCTGAAACTGGAATTCTTCAACCCGCTCTCCAGCGTCAAGGACCGCATCGGCGCCTCGATGATCAACGACGCGTTGCAGAGCGGCAAGATCACCACGAAGACCGTGCTGATCGAGCCCACTTCCGGCAACACCGGCATCGCGCTGGCCTTCGTCGCCGCCGCCAAGGGCATCAAGCTCATCCTCACCATGCCCGAGACGATGAGCACCGAGCGCCGCAAGCTACTCAAGATTCTCGGTGCCCGCCTCGTGTTGACCGAAGGTGCGAAAGGCATGAAGGGCGCCATCGCCCGTGCCGAGGAATTGCAGAAGCAGATTCCGAACAGCGTCATTCTCCAGCAATTTTCCAACCCAGCCAATCCCGCGATTCACCGCGCCACCACCGCAGAGGAAATCTGGAAAGATACTGATGGCAAAGTGGACATCGTGGTTTCCGGCATCGGCACCGGCGGCACCATCACCGGTATTGGCGAAGTGCTGAAGGCCCGCAAACCCGGCATCAAGATCGTGGCCGTCGAGCCCGATGCTTCGCCGATTCTCTCGGGCGGCGCGCCCGGTCCGCATAAGTTGCAGGGCATCGGTGCCGGCTTCATTCCCGCCGTGTTGAACACGAAGATCTACGACGAAGTTATCCGCGTGAAGGAAGTCGACGCCGGCCCGATCTCGAAGCAGGTCAACCAGCAGGACGGCATTCCGATCGGTGTCTCGTCCGGTGCCGCCGTCTGGGCCGCATTGCAGCTCGCCAAGCGTTCCGAGAACGCCGGCAAGCTCATCGTGGTCATCATTCCCTCGAGCAGCGAACGCTACCTCTCCACCTGGCTCTTCGCCGACGTCAGCGCCGAAAGCGACTCGATCGACGATCTCCTCACGCCCGCCACGGCCTGAGCGAAAGAGAAATCCCATGCAATTCAAAGGCGGACTCCGGTCCGCCTTTTTTTATATCTCCACGCGGCCGAGACCCATAGGGCGTCTATCTTGCAGACGCCGATACCGGCGCGCGCAAGACACGCGCCCTGCTTTGAGACTTTGTAGGGCCGTCGCTCGCCGACGTGCCTTCTTCTCGATACAGGCACGGCCACAAGGGTCGGCCCTACAGTTCGAATTCACAACGCAATTGGGCTGAGCCTGTCCTTCGCTACCTTCGCAACCTTTCCAACCTTCGCGAGACGATTTGAATTAACAGGGACCGACTATCGCTCGCCGCTGATTCACCCCGGGCGTTACGCGCCTGACGATTACAGTCTGATTCTTCTCAGAGTAATGGATGTTTATAAGGCGTATTTAAATAGTGCCTGCCCGGAAACGGGCGGTTTTTAAAATCGCGGTGATTTTGGGATTCTTCCGCGGGTGGTTTGAGTCAAGTGGGCGGGGGTTTCGCGGCGCGTTGAACTGGTTTTTCGGAATATCCTCGAGGCGCGGATACACCGCTCCCTTGGGTCTCACTGGTCTGAGAGTATTTCGTTTCTTTAGGCGGCTGCGGGTTCGGTCGCGTCTCGGCGCCGGCCGCGGGCCTGAAGTTCGCGGCCGATCACGTGGAGGTTGTACGCGAGGATGCCGTAACCGGCGTAGCGATGATAGCCGGCCAGCCCGACGTCGCGGCAGCGGTTCAGGCCGTGGTGTTCGAGGCTGTTGATGTCGCTCTCCACCGCGCTATGTTGGTGGCGGAGGGCGACAAAAGTTTTTTTGTTTTCTTGCGCGGTCTCGGTGGCGTTTTTCTTGCCGCGCTTGGGCATCACGACGGTGGGCACGTAGAGGCAGAGGAGTTCGCGGTCGGCGGCGCGAGTGAAGCCTTTGTCGAAACTGAGACTGGCGAGACTGTCGGCTCCGTAACGGTGGAGCAACCGGTCGGCGACGGGAATACTTTGATCAACTTCGGCCTCGCCGAGCAACACGGTGTAATCTTGCACGAGTTCGTGTTGGTCGGTGGCGACGAGAAAGCGGTGGCCGAGTTCTACGTTCGGGCGCGCTTTGCCTTTTTGGATCCATTCGGTGTGGGGCTCGAAGAGGGAGTAAACTTTTTCGGCGGCGGGAATCGTCTCGTGTTGGAGGAGGCGGCGCTCGACCAGATCGAGATGCTTGCGGAGCATGGCGTGAAAATACTGGAGCGCTTCCCACTGGGGCAGGATCACGGGTTGGTCACAAAGGGAGAGCAGGCTCGCGCTGACTTTGGCGGCGAGCTCGTGGCCCGCGTCGAGATACTCGCGGACGGCGACGCGGACGCGGGCGGCTTTGGTGGCGGCGGGGCCGCCGCTGCGATGGACGATCTGGCTCGTGCTGCGCTGAAGGGATTTGAGGCGGCGACGCCAGTCCTTGGCTTTGCGCCAGCCGGGCAGCGTCAGGCCGGGTTGCGCGTGGAGTTTTTCGATCAAGTCCACGCACTTGCGTCCGGCATCCCAGAGCAGATTCAAATCGGTGGGGAAATGCACGTCGGTCTCCAGCACGTAGGTGTCGACCTTGATTTCAAGGGGTGCGACGGGCGCGCGTTCGTTTTTTTTAAAGACCGTGCGGCCGGCGGCGGCGACGCGGGCGTTGATCTCGCGCAAGGTGGCTTCGTCGAGGAGGGCGACATTGTCGCGCAGAGTTTGATGCGCGAAGCGGCGGTCGTCAGCGCCGAAGGGGGCCGCAGGCACGCCGAGAAATTGGCGGATGAGCGTGTGATGGTTGGCGAGATCTTCGAGTCGGTCGTAGTTGGCGTCGAGGCCGAGACGCACGACGCCCAGCACGAGAATTTGCCAGAGGTCGAGGCCGGTGCGGCCGGTGGCTTTTTTGCCCGCGAGGATTTTGGCTTCGAGCAGCGCGAGGATTTCTGCCTTCAGCGTGGGGTGCGACCAGATCCATTGCAGGCCGGCGAGGATCGGCGGCAGTTCGTCGCGGCTTTTGAGCGGGAGGACGATTTTCTCAATGGGCACGAGGCCGAATTCGGACTGGGCGGTGAAGGGGTGGCGCATGGAAAGAGCGAATGTGGCGGGGTGGAAGGGGCGTTTCTCCTCTGAAAGCACTGCCCGTGCCGGGAAGATTCGCGACCGAAATCTTCCAAAAATAATCGCGGCTCACTCGGGGAATTCTCATTCGTGGAGTTTCCCGGCAGACACTACTTAACACCGCCGGCTACAGCCTGCAAAGCAACCGCAAGACCAAGGAAGGGGCCGCGCATCCTGATCGCAACGCGCAGTTCGAACACATCCATGCGATGGTGCGCAGTTTTCAGCGGCGCGGGCAACCGGTCATCTCGTTCGACACTAAAAAGAAGGAGTTGGTGGGGGTCTTCAAGAATGCCGGACGAGAATGGCGGCCCAAAGGCGAGCCGGAGAGCGTGCAGGTGCATGACTTTCTCGATCCGCAACTGGGCAAAGCGATCCCGTATGGCGTCTACGATGTGAGCGCGAATCAGGGCTGGATGAGTGTGGGCATCGATCACGACACGGCGCGCTGCGCGGCCGCCGCCGTGCTGCGTTGGTGGAAAAAGATGGGGGCGAAACGTTATCGCGGCGCACGGGAGCTGTTGATCATGGCCGATGGCGGCGGGAGCAACGGCAGCCGGTCTCGCCTGTGGAAGGTCGCCCTGCAGGAATTGGCCGGGCAGCTGGCGATGCCTATTCGCGTGTGCCATTTTCCGCCCGGCACGAGCAAATGGAACAAGATCGAGCATCGGATGTTTTCGCACATCACCCAAAACTGGCGCGGGCGGCCCCTCGTCTGCCATGACGTCATCGTCCAGTTGATTGCCAACACCAGCACCCAGGCCGGATTGAAAATCAGAGCTGAGCTAGATGCCCGTTCCTATCCGGCAGGCATCAAGGTCACCGACGCCGAACTGGCGGCACTCAATCTGAAACGCGCCGACTTTCACGGGGGCTGGAACTAAGCTCTCCTCCCGCAGCGGAGGAGTAATTAGTCATGTTATTATGACGCGGCTCCTTAGCCGCAAAGATTCACAGGCTTAGTGTATGGTGAGTGATTGAGAACAATAAAATGAGCGCAGTACGATGCAGTAAAGTGAAGGCAAAAACATGATTCGTGATAACCTCTTCGCTGATATGGTTTCGAGAAAATGCAAATCGCCAGCCCACATTCGACGCGAAAAATCTTGGGCATGCGATATTCAGTCACTCACTGGTCCCAAATGCGGCTGGATGCAGCTATAGTGTCATTGGGCCATGGTCGTTGGAGGCAAACCACGTCTTGCCGCCTGTCCCAAACGCTTTCATTGTATCCTAGCAAATGCCAGGTGGACGGCTGAATAATCTTTGCCATAACGACAGAAGGCAGGACCAGATTGAAACCATATCCGGGCTGATCAGCATAGTCTACATAACCAAAGCCGTCCTGCCTGAGTTGGCTGAGAAGTTCGGAGATTTGCTGGTCGGTCAGGCCGTTTTTGTTGCGTCCGGTTAGTAATTCGAGTGCGCATTTGCGTCCGTGGGTCGTGAAAACTGCAATGCCACCGGGGCGAAGAAATTGCTGGAACTGGCGGACGAATGCCGCGCATGCCTCTTCAGTTAAATGGGTGAGGAGGGAACCGCACCAAATCAAATCGTAGTAATTTTGTGCTAGAGGAATGGCTTCGATCATTGTTTGCGAATACACCGGTATGGCATCAAATGTCTTTGCACAAAAGTCTACGCCGTCGCGATTCAGGTCGCACGCCGTCAGCTGAGCCGCCGGGAAAGCGTTTTTCAGAAAACGCAATACGCGCCCGTGACCGCAGGGTAGATCGAGGATGGTTTTGATGCTTTCTTTTGATCGCTGAGCCGAGAAAAGAGCAGTTTCGATGCAACGCAGGGCCGAGATTCCGACATTAAAATAGTGAGGGGTATTGCCCAAATACATTTGTTCGTTTGGGGCAATCTCGCGCGAGACGCCAATCATGGGGTCTCGTTGAGTCAGCCAGTGTCGGCCTTCGGCGAAACCATGCACGGAGAAATGTTGCCACCCGGATTCAATTGCCCCGGTGTCCACTCCAGCTGCAATATCAGGGTAGAGGTAAAGATACCCAGCTTCATCGAAACAGTTACGATCTGGGAATACCCGAGCAACGGGAGGGGCGATTTCAGGATCATCCATATTGCGGTGGTGATATTGTATTTTTCATCAATGTGGCCAGTCTTATCACGTCGCGAATATCACTGCTGACTTTTCTATATCGCCACCGATTTTTGAACCGAGGAATGACGAATGATAATGGCTTCATGTTTAGGTTGCCCGCGTCAATTGGCAACCTAGCTCAAGACTTTTTCTCCTCAGAGGAGAAAAATTGCAACGGTGAGGGCACCCCACCACCAACCGATAGGCGGAGGAAATTAAATCGCGTATTCGCTCAGCCTCGCGCCTTGACCGTGTACAGTGCGACCAAGGCGGCGCCGATGGCTTGGGAGAGTTCGCCTAATGTGGCGGGGACGACTTTCACGCGTTCGCGTTGTTGTGGCCAGAGGTAGGGCAGGGCGGACTCGCGAATGGTGCGGAGATAGCGTTCGCGGAACTCCGGCGTGGTGGCATCGGGATCGATCAGGCCGCCACCGACCACGACGTACTCGGCGTCGACGGCGATGAGCAGCGAGGCGACGTGCAGACCGAGCGCTTTGGCTTGGAAATTGAAAATATCCACAGCGAGCGGATCGCCTTTCTGCGCGAGCGTGCGAAGCGAGAGGACTTTCTCCTTGATAGGCGCGGGCGAGGTGTTGAAGGGATGCGTCGGGTGCTTCGGCAAAAATTCTTCCAGCAATTGGGGCAGGCCGGAGATAGTGGTGTAGGCTTCGATGCAACCCCAGTCCCGGCCGCAACCGCATTTGAGCGGTTTGATGTTGCCGAGCAGATGGAGCGCGGCGGGCATGTGGCCGCCTTCCATGCCGTTCAAGGTGTCGCCTTCGAGGGGCAGACCGTTGGCGTCGACGTAAGCCACGCCGAGGCCTGAGCCGGGGGCGAGCATGAGCACGGTGGCGCGACTGTTGCCGCGCACGCGCGAGGCTTCGCCGACGCCGCCATAATTACCGTCGTTACCTGTGACGAGTGCGATGGGGCGCTTGGCGGCCACGGCGAGAGCGGCGCTGTATTCGGCGTGAAAATTCCAGCCTTCGAAACTCTTGGGCAAATTGGCGGCGCGACCAAGCACGCCTTGGCTGGCGTAGGGGCCGGGGATGGCGAGGCCGACGCCGAGGACTTGGTCCCAATGCAGTTTGTTGTCGGTGAGGAAACCCACGACGCCATCAATCCAACCTTGGATAACGGCAGCGGTGCCAGCAGGGGAATTGGTGGAGCTCTGCCGGAGCATCGTGGAGATGAGGCTGCCATCGGACCAGATGCCGCCGGTTTTCGAAGTGGTGGCGCCACTGTCAGTGCCGATGTAGATGCCGAGTGGGGTGTTGCTCATGCGAGAAAAGGTTCTGGCTAGATTTCCCGGCGGGCGGCACAGGTCAAACTCTCTTCAGGGGAATTCTGGCGTGCTCGTTAGAGTAGGTGGTGCGCCCTCCAATGGTGGGCAAGCTGGTCGCACCACGTTGCGTGACCAGCACGCAACCTACGGATGTACGATTCGCCAACCGGCTTAGTGGTAACCGAGGGCGTTGCAGAGTCGTTCGGTCAGATAGCCGATGGTGCCGCAGACGGGCAGGGTGAGAACCCATGCCCAAATAATGCGTTCGACCACGCCCCACTTGACCGCGCCGAAGCGCTTGGCGACGCCCACGCCCATGATGGAGGTAGAAATAGCGTGGGTGGTGGAGAGGGGAATGCCGTAGCTGGAGGCGATGTGGATGATGCCGGCGGCGGTGGTTTCGGCGGCGAAGCCGTGGACGGGCTGGAGCTTGACCATTTTGTGGCCCATCGTGCGGATGATGCGCCAGCCACCGGCAGCGGTGCCGGCCGCCATGATGATCGCGCAGGTGATGACCACCCATTTGTCCACGGTGAATTGGGGCGTGCGCAAAAAGGCGAGCGAGTCCGGCAGCTCATTGAACGCGCCTGAGTGGGTGCCGGTGAAGAGCGCGAGGGCGATGATCCCCATGGTTTTCTGGGCGTCATTTTTGCCGTGGCTATAGGCCATGAATCCGGCGCTCAATAACTGGAGCTTGCCAAACACGTCGTTGACCACGCGCGGGGTGAGCCGGTGAATCAGCATGGTGAGCAAAAACATGAGGAGGGCTCCCCCGAGAAAACCAATGAGAGGTGAGGTGATCATGGGCAGCACGACCTTTGGCCAGAGTCCGGCGGCGGCACCATTGGCGTCGGTGGTGGCCCAATGGAGCACGTTCCAATTTCCATTGGCCGAGGCGATCGCGGCCCCGCAAAGTCCGCCGATGAGGGCGTGACTGGAACTCGAGGGCAGGCCCAGCCACCAAGTGACGAGATTCCAGATGATCGCGCCCGTGAGGCCGGAGAAAATCGTGATCATCGTGACGACGTTGGTGTCGACGAGGCCTTTGCCAATGGTGCTGGCGACGGCGGTGCCCATCAGGGCGCCGATCAGATTGAAAACAGCCGCGAGCCAGATGGCTTGGCGCGGGGTGAGGACCTTGGTCGAGACGACCGTAGCGATGGCGTTGGCGGCATCGTGAAAGCCGTTGATGTATTCAAAGACGAGCGCTGCGAAGAGGACGATCAGGAAAATAGTCATGGGAGCTCGGCGGCGGAGTGGCGAGCGGGCTTAAGCGCGATCATGTCGTTGCCAGTAGGACCGCCGCTTGTCGGCGTGCCGTTCAGTACTCGCGCAACGGCACGGCCACAAGGGCCGGCCCTACATGCACTCAACGGATTTGATTTCACCAGACCAGTGTTTCGCGACTGCATAGAATGGCTTAGGAATACTTCAGCATGATCTGGAAGACCACTTGGCCGGCATCCCGCGCCCGGTCCACGGCGGTTTCCACCAAGTCGTAGAGCTCTTTCAAAATGAGAACTTCCTTGGCGTCACTGGGGCCATTGTAGAGATCTTTCACGAGGGCCAGATTGACTTTGTCGGCTTCGCCTTCGGCGTATTGGAGGCGGGCGTGGGCATCTTGGATGCGCTCGATCTGGGTGCCGTTACGCAGTTGCTTGACCATGAAGGAAACGGATTCGACGGCTTCCTCGAGCAGGGCCACCTGCTTTTGCATGCTCTCGCGCGGCACGCGGGCCGGGCAGATGGTCAGACGTTCGACGATTTTCTCGACGGTTTTGGGAATGCGATAGAGGGAGAGGGAGAGGGCTTCGATATCTTCGCGTTCGAAGGGGGTGACGAAGGTTTTGCAGAGTTCCTCGGTGATCTGCTGGGTGATGCGCTTGTCCTTGCGGCGCGTCTGGATGATGTCGTGAATGCTCGACGCTTGGGCCGCGCTGGTATTGGCGAGGATCTTGACCAGCAGGCCGGTGCTGACTTTGGCTTCCTCGGCGCTAGCCTCCAGGAGATCGTAGAACTTTTCGTCTTTACCCAAGAGCTTCTTGAAAGAAATCATGGTCGTTAACGGATACTATCGCGCTGGGGTGAGGCGAGGTCTTTTTCACAAAAGTTACGATCCTGCGCAGGGTGGATTAGCCCTTGAAATTCCTGATGGAAGAATCGTTGACAGCTCATGGTCGGGTATGGATGTTCCCCGTTCCAGTTTTATGGCGGCCATAGCTCAGTTGGTTAGAGCATGCTGCTGGCCGGCAGAATGATTCTTGGCCTACTCCCTTTTGTTGAAATACGTTGAAGAAGGGGTTGACAGTGATGGATGGGAACCTGAATTTTGCCGACCCTACATGGCGGCCATAGCTCAGTTGGTTAGAGCACAAGATTGTGATTCTTGGGGTCGCGGGTTCGAATCCCGTTGGTCGCCCCATTTTCCTTCGGATGTTAAATGTATTTCGTCTACATCCTCGTCTGTTTAAAAACCGGCCGCTCGTACGTCGGCCACACCGATGATCTGATCCGTCGTTTCTACCTGCATCAGGCAGGATCTACCCGAACCACCAGGGAAAAGTTGAATACCCCAGTCATGGTTCATTGGGTGGCGTACTTAACCCGAAGCGAAGCCATGAAAAAAGAGCTCTATTTTAAAACCGGCTCAGGACATCGGGTGAAACGAGAGATCATCGCCTCCGCCCTCAAGGAATTCTGGCCGGAAGGTTAGAGCATTCTGCTGGCCAGCAGAATGATTCTTGGGGTCGCGGGTTCGTGCAACGAAGCGGAAGGGCAAAGCCCAGCGGGCTTTGGGGCGCAGTCCCGAACGAAGGGAGTCAATCCCGTTGGTCGCCCCATTTTTTAGTTGGATAGTTTGTCCATGAGCGAGCGTTGGTGGGAGGAGCCGAATCGCCCCGGTGAGCTTTTCCGTTGCGGTAGGGGACAGGTGATTATTCCTTAGAGGAAATGCGTTACCGCTTCATGACTTTTAACATCGCGCATGCCCGGGGGGCCACGCCGGTGCACCAAGGTCTGCGCAGCGGGGATCGATTGCGCACTAATCTTTTGAAAATCGCCCGGCTCATCACGCGATTGGGGGTGGATATGGTGGCCTTGCAGGAAATCGACCGGATTTCACGGTGGAGCGGGAGTTTTGATCACTTGGAATTTTTGCGGGAGCACACCGGGCTGGCCCACCTGGCTTTTGGCCAGACCAACAAACGCGGCGGGCGCTTTCACCTGCATTATGGGAATGCCTTCCTCTCGCGGTTTCCCATCCCTCATCACGAATCGGTGATTTTCGGCCGGGGCACAGTGGGAGAGAAAGGTTTTCTGTTTGCGGAGATCGATACGCCCACGGGCCGCCTGCCGATGCTCAACGCCCATTTGCATCATCGCTCGAAGGCGGCCCGGCTGCGACAGGTCATCCGGCTGATGCACTTTCTCGATGAGCAGCGCAAACATCGTCAGGCGCACTGGCGTACCGGCCCGTTGGTCTGCGGCGACATGAACAACCCATCAACCCAGCCCGATGCCACGGCGGTGTTGCTCGGGTATCTGGAGCAGTTTGAAAATTGTACCCTCCTGCCCAAGGGGCGGAGGCCCTTCACCTTTCCCTCGCTCTGGCCGCAACGGGCACTGGACTACATTTATTTGCCCGGGGCCTGTACCGATTCCTCCGCGATGGTGGTGCGCAGTTTTCTTTCCGATCACCGGCCAGTGCTGGCGGAGTTCAAGCTGTCGGCGGAGTAGCCGTTGTCCGTTTTGATGTAATGGAGGTGGGGCGCCCTCACCCGGGTTGCTTCCGTTTCGAGGGGCGTCGTGTTGCGGGGTGAGGGCACTCCGTCTCCATTTTTAGGGGCAATACGATCCTCCTGGAGTTCTGCAGAATTCCCGTTTGCGTCGCGCCCCGGGTCTGTTCTCTTGGTTCCTCGCATGGACCGTATCGCCACCGCATTTGCTCAAGCCCACCGTGAAAACCGCGCCGCCTTCGTCGCGTACCTTTGCGCGGGCGATCCTGATTTGGCCACCTCGCTGGCCGTGTGCCGCGCCGCGCTGGAGGCCGGCGTCGATGTCTTGGAGTTGGGTGTGCCGTTCTCCGATCCGCTCGCGGATGGCCCGACCAACCAGTTGGCGGCTCAACGCGCGCTGGCCAGCGGCTCGACGTGCGCGCAGGTGCTCGATCTGGTGCGCGAGATTCGGCAGTTCAGTCAGGTGCCGATCGTTTTCTACACCTACTACAATTTGGTTTTCGCAAACGGCATCGAGGCGTACGTGAGCGCCGCCCGAGCTGCGGGGGTCGATGGTTTGTTGACCCTCGATCTGCCGCCCGAGGAGGCGGGTGAACTTTCTGCGGCTTGCCGGAAACATGATTTAAAAATGGTTTTCATCGTGGCGCCGACCACGCCGGAATCGCGTCTGCCCGTGGTGTGCGGAGCCGCGACGGGATTTATTTATTATGTGTCGCGCGAGGGCGTCACGGGGGTGCGGGGCGATCTGGCGGGAAATATTCCGCAAGCGATTGCCCGGATCAAAGCGCATACGTCGCTGCCGGTGGTTGTCGGTTTCGGCATTTCCACGCGCGAGCACGTGCACGCGGTGGCCAAGAACGCCGATGGCGTCGTGGTCGGCAGCGCCTTGGTGAACGTGATCAAAAATGGTTTGGCTGATCGAGCGGCGTTGCCCGCGCAGATGAAGGCAGTGGCCGCCGACTTGATTGCGGGAGTGCGTCGCTAATGTCCTTTGCCCTCCCTGGCCACCCTGCCAAGACTAAGCCGATGACAGACAAGACGCCCAAACGGATTTTGCTGATCGACGATGAAGCGACCGGGTACGAACTCATGCGGATGAAAATCGCGGCCTTTGTCAGTGGTCCGTGGGAATTAGACTGGGCTGATTCCTACCTGGCCGGGTTAAAAAAACTCTGTACCGGCCGCTATGCCGTATGTCTGCTGGACAATCAACTGCGCGAGGAGCGGGATGGACTGCAGTTGCTGCGCGAAGCCCGCGCCATGCACAACCACACGCCGGTGATTTTTTTGACCGGTGATGCGCGGCAGGAGCTGGATGAAGAAGCGCTGGAGGCCGGCGCGATGGACTTTCTGATTAAAGCGGAATTCACTACCCAACTGCTCGAACGTTCGTTGCGCTACGCCATCAAGATGGGGCAAATGCTCGAGCAACTGCGACAGCAGGCGACGTTTGATGAACTGACTAAACTAAATAATCGCCGCGAGTTTGACCGGCTGATCGTGGACGAGTGGCAGCGCAGTGTGCGCTTCAAGCATCCCTTCGCGTTGGTGATTCTCGACATCGATTACTTTAAGCGCGTGAACGACACGCACGGTCACCAGGTCGGCGACGAGGTGTTGCGGCATGTGGCGAGTTTGCTGGCCGGGCAGCTACGGATCGTGGACAAGCTATCGCGCTACGGCGGCGAAGAATTTGCGTTGATCATGGTGGAAATCAGCCGTTCGGAGGCACGCGAAGTGGTCGACCGTTTACGGGCTTTGCTGGCAGAGACGCCCTATGTACAACCTAAGACGAATCTCACGATCGAGGTCACGCTCAGTGCCGGAGTCGCGACGATGCCCGAGGATGCGGACACCGTGGAGGCGTTGATCGCCGCCGCCGACGAGGCGCTTTACATGGCGAAACGCCTCGGCCGGAACCGCGTGGTGACGACGAAGAACCGGGCCGCGCATGCGGCTTGGTGAAGGGTTTGAGCCGGTGATTTTCGCAGGCGAATTTGAGCCGCAGACGAAAATGCGGTCGGTGCGCTACCGCGTGGTCGCTGCGTTCCAACGCGGCTACGGGAAACGCCATCCCCAAAAAAACTTCGACTCAGATTTTCCGGCCGCGCGGAACCATGATGTGCAGACTTTTTGGGCGAATATCGATTTCCAAGCGCGAGGCTTCGGCGCGCGGTTCGCCGTCGGTATGAACCCAACCGGGCTTATCGCGTTCGATGATGAACGAGCCGCCTTGCAGCATGACGATGGAGGGAACGCGATCGAGGGAGCCATGGAAAAGGCGCCAGAAAAGCGGGAGGGCGTTCAAGAAATTCACGCGCGGAACGGCGGTGAGATTAAGCAAGCCGTCGCAGAGCGAGGCACCGGGGGCGATGAAGGCGTTGTTGCCGTATTGGGCGGAGTTGGCGATGGCCAGCGTCAGCGCTTCCACGCGGGTTTGCCCGGCGGAGTGATGGATCGTGTAGGCTTCCGGTTTATAGTTCCACCACGCGCTGAGGCCGGTGCGGAGATAGCCGCTGAAGCCGCGGTTGGTGAGCGAGGCAAAACGGCCAGCAATCAGCGCTTCAAAGCCGACTCCAGCTGCGCAGAAAAACGGATCGCCGTTGATCGTGCCCGTATCCATGGCCATCGGTTCACCTTCGACGAGGGTACGGAAAGCGCCTTTGCCCGGACCGGGAATACCGATGTGGCGACCGAGTCCATTGCCCGAGCCGCAGGGAATCAGGCCGAAGACAGCGGTCGTGCCTATGAGGCCAGTGGCGACCTCATTCATGGTGCCATCACCACCGATGGCGATCACGAGGGTGCAGCCATCGGCCACGGCCTGCCGGGCGAGTTCCGTGGCGTGGCGCGGATGAGTCGTGGAGACGACCGTGGCGTCCCAGTTGCGTTCGGCGATGAATTGCGTCGCGCGATCCCGCAGGTAGGGATTGCGGCGATTGGAGCCAGAGTGAGGATTGAAGATGAACCGGGCTTTCAAGGGAGAGACGGAAGCCAAGCGACGGACGGGCCGGATTGCACGAAATTTTATGGTGAAGAATAGATGACGAAGCGGTGGGATTTTTTATGGGCCCACGAATCGACACGAATGAAACAGGTGAATTCTCTCAGCCGCATTACACAAACAACCGCAGGATGGCGCGGATTTACGCGGATAAAGGCACGGAGCTGACTTTGTATTTATCCGCGTGAATCCGCGAGATCCGTGGAGAAATATTGGGAGATTGCCCGGTGAACTCTGGGTAGCCTCATTCCGTCTCGGTGTTCCTTTCTGGTGTAGGTGGCGCGCCTGTCGCGCAACGTTGGGGCTCGAAAAGAAGTAGGGGGGCAAGCATACCACCTACCTGAAACAGTGGGCGCATCAGTTCGCGAAGAGCGCGCCACTGATGGATAAAAACTGGCTTTGCGTGTTCTCGCGGGTGTGCTTCGCTTCTCGGATGTCGCGGATCATTCATGTCCTCACGGGTTGCACGGCGGTCGGTAAGACCGAGCTGGCGTTGCGCTGGGCGGAGGCGAACGGGGCGGAGATCGTGTCGTGCGATTCGCTGCTGTTCTACCGCGGAATGGACCTTGGCACGGCGAAACCCACGGCGGCGGAGCGGGCGCACGTGCCGCACCATTTGATCGATATTTGCGACGTCACCGGTCGGATGGATGTCACGCATTATATTACAAAGGCCCGGTCGGCGGTGGAGGATATTTTTTCCCGGGGGAAGGCGGTGTTGGTGACGGGCGGAAGTGGATTTTATTTGAAGGCGTTTTTTGCGCCGGTGGCGGATGAGGTCGCGGTGCCGGCGGAACTGCGTGAGGAATTGCGGGCGCGGCTGGAGCGGGACGGGTTGGTGAGTTTGGTAGACGAGCTGCGTCGTTTTAATCCCGTGGGATTGGGCGCACTCGATGTGCAGAATCCCCGGCGGGTGTTGCGGGCGTTGGAACGGTGTCGGGCGACAGGGCGCACCGTGGCGGCCTTGCTGGCGGAGTTCGCGGCGCTGCCGGCCCCGTTTGCGGATTGTGTGGTGCGGCTGGGCGAATTGACCCGCGATCCGGGCGAATTGGATGCGCGAATTGAAATCCGCGTGAAGACGATGATCGCACAGGGACTCGTGGCCGAGGTGCGCGGGTTGCTTGGTCGTGGTTTGAAAGAAAACCCCAGTGCGGCGCTGGCGATCGGTTATCGTGAGACGATTGAGGTTATCGAGGGACGATTGCCTGAAACCGAGCTCGCCGCGACCATGGTGAAGAATACGCGATACCTGGTGAAGAAGCAGCGCACGTGGTTCAAGACGCAGCTTCCGGCGCATCAGCCGGTGGACGCGGCGTCAGCGCAACTGGACGGGCTCTTTGTTCCGCCAGTTTAACCACAGAGTCAGGACACAGGACACGAGTCCACCGAGGAGAGTGTTCAGCCCGATGATATGGGTGACCAGACCGAGAGGGGTGACGCTCCACCGAAATGAGCGGGCGAACACCAAAACCTTTTCTTCGGATATAGGCTCGGCCCGCAGCTGAGCGACTTGCCAGTTGATGTAGAGATCAGGCCATTCGGGATTCAAGTACTGCAGATAAAAGCTGTAATAAATGTAGGTAACCATGCCAGCGATCAGACCGGTTAGCATGCCGAAGAGCAGTCCTTGCCAGACCGGTAGCCAATAGCGGTACGGCGTGGTGAGCTTGTGCCGAAGAAAAAACCAGAGAGTGACGATCAGGATGCTTTCAGTTCCCCAGTTGGTGTAAGCACTGATTTCAATGTGCTGGCCATGAAGCCCCAGAAGAAATTCGAGGAGCAGCCACAGGCTCATGCTTAGGCCAGCGATCAAGCCGTATTTTAATTCAGGTCTCATGGGGCGGGATTTCGGCGTAGCCGGACGAAAATGATGACGTGGGTCGCAATGATCAGCGGGACCAAGAAGCTGGGCAGCAGGCTGAGCGGCAGATGAGTGAGCGCGCGCATTTGGGTGGGGTCTTCGAGGCCGAGGCGGGCGGCGGTGAAGAGCACGAGCAGGATATCAGTCAGGCCGATGATATTCCAGAAGCGGATGGCGCGATGTTGCGAGGCGTCGGACAGCGGGAGGAAAAAAATCAGGAGGGCCCCGGTGGCGACGAGGATATCACCCCAGCCACCGGGGACGGCGAAGGCGTAGGGGAGTTCGCCGCGCTGATAGAGGAAAAGAAAATAGAATCCGACAAAGCGCGTGACGTGGAAGAACACCAAGGCGCGCAAATCCAGTGCGTCGATCCAGGTGCGCAGCGTGCGGGTTTTGAAGTAGAGGAGGAGGACGAGACCGGTGAGGCCGAAGATGATGCCTTGAAGCGCGGGGCCGAGTAACGGGACGAGCCAGAGCTGCCGACCAGCGACGAGTGCCGTGATGAGCCAGAGCCAAAGTCCGATTCGAAGGGTGAGAGGCATGGGTCGCATGTAGCGCTGAATGAAAAACCCCGGTGGCCGGAGGGCAACAAGGGTTTTTGGGGTGGAGGGGATATTTTTGAAAGCTCGTGCCTGCATTTCAATTGGTCTGCGTAGCGGCAAGCGTCTTCTGCCTGCCGAGGTCCGGTTTCAGCTGTAGGTGGTGCGCTTGCCGCACCACGGTCGCGTTGCGAGGCGAGCTCGCAACCTACGAAGAGCAATCCACACGGGTTGGGAGACCCGTGCCACTTTGCCGACCAAGCCCACAGGCACGGAGGCCTGTGGCTACGTCGGGCGTTTGCGGTACCACGGTCGCGTTGCGAGGCGAGCTCGCAACCTACGAAGAGCAATTCAAACGGGTCGGGAGACCCGTGCCACGAAGAGTAATCCACACGAAGCCCCGTGCCACTTTCCCGACCAAGCCCACTGGCACTGACCCGCCTTCGCCGGGCTTCGGTACGGGTGGCTGCGGCGGAATCCGTCGTCAAGGCAGTGTGACGGCGTACCGCTGCAATGAGCTGCCTTCGATCCGGCGGAGCGACGAAATTGAGTTGCGGAGGCTAACAGCGGACTGGAGCTCGGAGACCCGGGCGTTTTCGAGATCGTTCTGCGCCTGCAATACCCGATAGGGCGTGGAAAGGCCATTATCGAAACGTAACTTTTCGGCTTCGTAGAGCCGATTACTCAGGATCCGGGCTTGTCCGGCGATTTTAACGCTTTCCAGATTGGTTTCAATCGCACGGATGGCACTGCGCACTTGTAATTCGATGCTTTGCTCCAACTGACGGAGGCGAGCTTGTTGTTGATTCAGCGTCGCGAGTGACTGACGGTAACGGGCTTTGTCACCCAGTTGACCCCAAGGATAGGAGAGGGAAAGATCGAGTTGCCAGGAATTATTGTCGCGATCAAGGGCATCGCCAATGGCAGAACTGCTCCTGCTGCGGCGTCCGTTCATTCCTAAGGCTCCCCCGACGCTGAGGCTTGGTTTCGTCCCGTTTTTCGCGACCTTGAGATCGAGCTTGGCTTGTGCGACCCCGAACTGGGTGGAGAGGAAATCAGGCTGGTTATGTTTGGCTAGGTTGTAGGATGAAGCAAAGAGCGGGGCTTCCAGATCGACATCGGTGAAACGCATGGTGCCGAGTGGGGTGTCGAGTTCGAATTGGCCGATCAGGGCGAGGAGATTTTGCTCGGAATCTCGGACGGTTTGCTGAGCGAGCAGGACGTTGCGGCGGGCGTTGGCGACCCCGACTTCGGCGGTGAGCACATCGAGATCCGTGGCGACCCCGACTTGTTTTCGATTCTTACCTTCGTCGAAGAAGCGTTCGGCAAGCGAGAGGGTAAACTTACGGACTTCGAGTTGCTCGCGGCTGAAAACGACATCGTGGTAAGCCAACTCGGTGGCGCGAATAACCGTGAGGACTTGCGATTTGTAATCGAGGTTGGCGCGATCAAGGCCGAGACGCGCGCGATTGACGGCAGCGCGGTTGACGGCGGTGCCGAACCCTTTGAGCAGTTGCTGACGGACGGAGAGTGTGAGGTCGGCATCGTAGGCCGGATCAGAGGTTATCAGGGAAGGGTCTGACTTGAAATGTGAGCGGTCGAGCTGGCTGCTCACACCCAAGGTGGTGCCGGTATAGAGTTGCTGGGTGACGCCAACACGGGTGCTGCGATACGAGTTGTCAAAGGCTGGGCCAAAGTTGGTGGCGTCTTCGTGCGATCCGCTCGTGCTGGTCGTGGCGGTGACCACGGGTTGATAACCGGAGCGGGCGATATCGATGGAGTCCTTGGCGATTTGCGGAGCGTAGCGTTGAATCTCGAGATCGAAATTATGAGCGAGCGCGCGCGTGATGCATTGTTGCAGCGTGAGCTCGGGGGCGGGGGCGACCGCCGCGGTTTCCTGTGCGGTAAGGCAAATACAGGCGAAGCTACTGGCGGTAACCAGGGCGGGCAGAAGGAAGCGGCGGAGGTTCATGAAGCGAAAGAGACGTAGGGTGATTGTCCAAAGACACATCTCGGGCGAAAAAGTTGAGGATATTTTGGCCCATGGCAAAACAGTTGTGTCCGCTGACTTTCGTAAACATGAGCCGCGCTGTCGGGGAAGACAGCACGGACAAGGTCGGGCGGCGAAAACGAATAGACGGGCGGCACGGGTGGGTGCCGCGCGCTATCATCACTTGGCCGTGGTGGCCGGGGCGGTCTTATCCAATTCGGCTTTGACGAGACTGGCGAGGATGGCGTTACCCGTGGAGGCGGAGTTGTAGGCCATCAGGCGTGTACGAACTTCGGAGAAACGGGGGCTGGTGGGAGACATGTCGGGCAGTTGCTTCTGCGCCGCGTAAACCAGATAGCCTTTGTCGTTGGTCGGAATCATCGGAGCGATTTCTCCGGCTTTAATATATTGCAAGGCTTGGCGCGTGGCCGAGGGCAGATCCTTGGGGGTGTCTTGCAGCGTGAAATTCGCGTATGACTTAACTTCGAGCTTGGCATCAGCGGCGGCTTTTTCGAAGGGAGTGCCGGCCTTGACGGCGGCGCTCAGTTTGCTCTGCAGCAACTGGCCTTGGGCGACAAAGCGTTTGCGCTTTTCGGTTTCTTTGTAGTCGGTGGTGACTTTTTCGCGCGCCTCGGCGAAGGCGGGTTGATAGGAGGGAAGGGCTTCGTTCCAGAGCAAGACGACAGCGCCATCCGGGGTGGGCAGTGGCTCGGAGAAGTAGCGATCCTTGCTCAAGCTCGAGACTTGTTTGTCATAATAAGAGAGCCAAGGCAGGGAGGCGGGTGGATTCTCGGCGGTGAAAGGTGGCAACGCAGTGGCTGGGCGGTTTTGCATCAGCAGAAAGGAGGCGAGCTCGGCGGAGTTGGCCGTGGCTTTGCGTTCATAAAGGGCGACGGTGAAATCGTTGGCGGTTTTGACGGCGAGGCGCGTGGCCAGTTCGTTGCGGAAGGCGATTTCGACCTGCGGGCGGACTTTTTCCAGATTATCAGTGGCGACGGCCGGAGCGGGTGTCGTGGTGGCAGCGGGATCTGCGGGAGCAGGAAAGCGTTCGATATTGGTATTGTAATAGGTGCGGAGCTGGCCCTCGGGAATCGGGCCGGAGGCGGAAAATTCAGCGTTCTTGAACTCGATTACGCTCAGTTTGGCGCGAGGTGGTACTTCGTAGCGAAAGGCGTTTTCGGTAAAGTATTTCGTGAGCGCCTCGTCGGTCGCGTTCAACTTGGCATCGAAAGTGGCGTAGTCGAGCGAGGCGATGGCGACGCTCCATTTGGCATCGGTGAGGCTGAGGAGTTCGCGGACATCAGAGGGCAGCACATAACCAGGTCCACCGATCAAGTGGTTGACGGTTTCGAGCCGGGTGTCGTCGCGGAAAATGCGGTTGGCGTCAGTAATGGATAGTTGAGCACTGGACTTGATCGAATCAGCGAATTGCGTGTAACGCTTTTGGTCGAAATGGCCCTGCTCATTTTGAAAAACGCGCAGCGTGGAAATATAGGTGCCGACTTCCTTCTCGGACGGGATGGGGAGGTGTAGTTCGTCGGCAATCGCCAGACCCGCGATGCGGCTGAGCGCATATTGCTGGATCATGGATTCATCGAGCTGGGAACCGCCTTTGAGGCGGGCGCTGTTGGCCCCATCACGCATGAGAAGTCCGATGTCCTGCTCACTCGCGAGATTGTGCCCGAAGAAGGGGCGCTCAGCAGCTTGGCGATCCGTGTGGCCGATTCCGCCAGAAGGATTGAAGCTGTAGACAAACGAGATGATGATGAGCCCGAGCAGAATCGCAAAAATGGTGCGGTAGTGCTTCTGGAAGTAGGTTTGGATCCAAGTAATCATGAGATAAAACCGCTCTGGCTAGAGTCGCCTCGGATGTGTGTCAACAGGCGACTCGGCCTCGTGCGAAATCTTTCATTTTCCTCGGCCGGGCGGGACCAGCATTCGCTGGGGTACGGGGCGGCAAGCAGCTTGCTGCGATCGGTAGCGCGCTGGTCGCACTATTTTGCTAGCTAGCAGAACGAGGCAAGCTCGCAACTTACGGACCCTCTGGCTTAACTCATCGGAAAGGGGACCCGACTTTCGCTCAGGGGAATTTGCCCGAGGAGCTCATCCAAGCTTTTTTTCCCGAGGATCAAGGGGAGGTGGAAGGCCAGCTGTTGATGATAGTGGGCCAACAGTGGATCGATATTATCGAGCACCTCACCGCTTGGCGTATCGCCATGATTTTCGAAGAGATGCTTGAAGTCGTGCAGGGTGATCTTGTCGAGCGGACGGGCTGGTTGGTAGCGGTGGTCGGTCTGGTCGGAGCCTTCCGCAGGGGGGAACTCGGCAATCAGCCCGAGATCGCAGAGGCGGTTGAGACTTTCGTTGAGAATTTGGGCGGGAACGCGGATGTGCTGGGCTAATTGGGTAACGGAGTAGGCGGGCTGGCAGCTTTTGAAACGGCGGGCAATGAGCAGAAGCACGAGCAGCGACAGACCTTCGCGGGTGAATTGATTGATGGTATTCCACGCGGCTTGGCTGCTGCGGTAATGGACATTCTGGATGGCGTAGGTGAGCTGACCGCCAACCAGCACGAAGAACCAGAACGCATACAACCCCAGCATTAGAATCGGCAAAATGGCGACGGAGCCGTAAAGGCTTTTTTGAAAATCAATCTGTCGGATATAAAAAAAAGCGAGGTAGTTGTTGAGATAGAGCAAGCCGGTGACCACTACGGCTCCGGCGAGCGCGGCCGTCCAGCGCACCCGAGTATTGGGGATCAACCGGTAGAAGACGGTGAGCACCAACACGAGCAGCAGAACGGAGCTGAAGGGGAGCAGCCAAACGACGAGACTTTTAAACTGCGCCCCGAGGCTGATCTTTTCCAGCAGGACGTTCATGAAGGTGCCGGCGGAAAAAAGCGTGAGTGCGGTGAAAAACAGCAAGGCACCCAAGGTGATCGCGCTCCAATAATAGATGATGCGCGCCAACCAGCTGCGTCCACGGCGGACGCCCCAGATGTCGTTGAAGGTATTTTCAATCGTAGTGAAAAGTTGGATGATGATAATCAGCAGCGTCGCCAAGCCGATGAGTCCGGCTGCGGCGGATTTGGAGCGGCTGATCAATTTCTTGATGTACTCGACCAAGGCTGGATCAGGTGGCTGAGACTGGACAAGCACGAGTCGGTTTCCCTCGATACGCGTGCTCGGTGGGGGCGTTGTCTCCAGCCGGCTTTTCGTGTCGGAGGCATCGAACTGCGCGACTTGGGGAATGACCAAACTGATGACACGTTGAAGACCATCCGCCAAAATTGCCGGGTCTTTATTGCCCAAAACCAAACCGGATATGAGCACGACAATGGCGATCATCGGCCCAAGACTGAGCAGGGAACTGTAACTCAGCGCGGCGGCCCGGATTGCGACATGGATTTCGTGCAAACCAGAGATCGTAATTGATAGGACCCTCAGGGCTTTATAAAAACGGGTCCGCAGGGTTTGCTCTCGGGAGGTCGCCGCAATCCAGATATCGCGCTGCCACAGTTGTCGCAGACGCTCGCGCATTGAAGAAATGAACAGCATGACCTTTCTTTTCTTCCCGACAGAAGGTCAGGCGAAGGAAATAGTCATCAACGCTGCCATGCCGCAAACCCCGGCCAGCATCGCGACGCCAAGCGGCACGTAATTCAAGAAAATGGTGCAGAAGTAGAGTCCGGCGCTGCCGGTGGCAGCGGCGATCATACCGGTGGGATTACCTTGGGTCCAAAAGATGAAGCCCAGAAAACCCAAACCAAACATCGCGCGAAAACGGATGAAAGGATAAAGACTGATTAGCCCGAGAAAGAGCAGAATCCCCAGGAAACCATCAAGCAGGCCAAGGATGACTAATGGTTTCACGAAAAGTTTTTCATATTCCAAGGCCATGATGATTTTCATGCTGGGTAAAATCAGGGCAGCGGCACTGATCAACATCGTGAGCGCGGCCATGCGAGTGCCCCAAATCGCCGCTTGCATGATGCGGATGCTGCTGTCTTTGCGACCTTTGGTTTCCTCGGTCTTGCCCTCGGCGGCGGCGAGAAATTGCTGAACCGTAATCGGGGTGTCCTCGGGACCCGGTTGATTGATGGGCCGAAACTCGGCCGCCTTGAAGCTCAGTTGTTTTTTCTCCGGCCAGATGGCCAACTTCATCTCCGCGTTGTTGCTGATCGCGAGCCACTGTTCCGAGGTGGTGTCGTAGTAATAGGCTTCGGCGGTGAGCTGACCGGCCTCGGCCAGCGAGACGAGCTGTTCCAAGGTGAACGGCCCACGGGCATCCGTATCATTGATACCGCGAACGTAGTATTCTAGAGCGGGCATAGAACGCTATGTTGCGAGTCAAGGGGTTGCGGGCAAGAGCTAATTGGGCGCGGTTGCTTTCCCTGACATTTATTTAACGACGTTCCTTTCCCTCTCCGGGCGAGTGATTTCACCTTCTCTCCAGCGTGCGCTGGCCGAGGGAGAATCGGTCTGCAAAGATTTTGTAGGGTCGGCCCTTGTGGCCGTACCGCGATGAAGACGTGAGCTTTTCGGCACGGCCACAAGGGCTGGCCTTACATTCTTTCCAGCGTGCGCAGGCCGAGCAAGTGCAGGCCGGTTTCGAGGATCAGCAGGGTGCGCGCGCAGAGGAGGAGGCGGCGGGCCCGGATGGCTGGATCGTCGACCAGAACTTTATCGGCGCTGTTAAAGGAACTGTAGTCGCCGGCGAGTTCGTAGAGGTAGAGTCCGAGGTGGTGCGGGCGCAACGTGTCACTGGCGAGTCGGACGGCGTCGGGGAATTTCACCAACTTGCGGGCGAGGGAAATTTCGCTGGCGGTCTCGGGTAGAGTCGCGCCGCTCTCGCTGGCGGCAGCGGCAGGGGTCGTGTTGGCCTTGCGGAAAATCGAGTGGATGCGGGCGACGGCGTAGAGAAGGTAGGGCGCGGTGTTACCTTCGAAGCTGAGCATTTTCTCCCAGGAGAAAACGTAGTTGCTGCTACGGTTTTGGGAAAGATCGGCGTATTGCACGGCTCCAATACCGACGGTTTGGGCAATGGCACGGCGTTCCGTCTCGGGCAAATCGGGGTTTTTTTCGGTGACGAGTGCGAAGGCGCGATCAACCGCTTCGTCGAGGAGGGACTTGAGTTTGATCGTGCCGCCGTCGCGCGTCTTGAGCGCCTTACCGGCTTCGTCGGTCACGGCGCCAAACGTGACGTGGTGCAATTCCGGCAAGCGATAGCTCTTGGCGGCGAACCATTTTTTAACGGTGAGAAAAAGCTGCTCGAAGTGATCGGTCTGGCGGAAATCCGTGACGACCACGATGCCGTCGGTCTTGAAATGTTCGGTGCGGTAGAGTGCAGTCGCGAGATCGGTGGAGGCGTAGCCGCTCGCGCCATCCGCCTTGCGGACCATGAAGGGATTGGGGCGTTCGGTATGGCGGGAGAAACGCGGATGCTCGTCATGAAAAACCACGAGCGCGCCTTCACTGTCCTCGGCGATTTTGGTTTCGGTTAGCTCGCGGTAGACGCGCTCGACCTTGTCGTTGTAGAAACTTTCGCCGAGGTTGTGATCGAAACGAATGCCGAGCCGTTCGTAGATTTGGTCGAAGGCGCGGAGACTGGCTTCACTGAATTGTTTCCAGAGCGCGACACTGGCGGGATCGCCGTTCTGTAGTTTCACGAGTTCGCGTTTCGCTTCCTCGAGTTCGGGTGAGCCCTCGGGCGTGGCGGTGTGGCCGAGCTTATAGAGACGTTCCAGTTCTTCAATGGGTTCGGCCATCATCGCCTCGTCATCGGCCCAGCGCTTGTAACCGTAGATGAGTTTGCCGAACTGCGTACCCCAGTCACCGAGATGATTATCGCGAATGACTTTGGCCCCGGTGAAGGTGAGCATCCGGCACAACGCCTCGCCGATGACAGCCGAGCGCAGATGGCCGACGTGCATTTGCTTCGCGGTATTCGGCGATGAATAATCCACCACCCAAGTCTGGCCGGCATGCGCGGCGGCGGCCCCGGTTTCCAAGTGTTGGGCGGAGTCATAGGCCCGCAACCAGGCGAACAAGGCTTCGGGTTTCAGCCGGAAATTAATAAAGCCTGGGCCGGCGAGCGTGATTTCAAAATCCGTTTTGAGCGACGCCTCAAGCCCGTCCACAATCTGCTGCGCGAGGGCGCGCGGGTTTTGTTTTTCACGTTTCGCGAACGCGAGAGCCCCATTTGCCTGAAAATCTCCATGTGCGGGATCAGCCACGCGCACCTCCGGTTCAAAGCCGCGGACGACCAGTCCGAGGTGGTCAGCGGTAATCCGCAGAGCCGTGTCTAAGTGGTTGGCGACGTGATAGGGAAGAGCCATTCGGTGATTGAGGAATTGTGCTTGCTCCTGAGCAAGAACGATTCTCGCGACTGGCGAAAAGTTATGAGCCGGATTTCTTGTTTGATGACTTTTCTGTGACAAAAGGGAATTATTGTCTCGACAATTTCCGCAAAACTTCTTGCGTCTGCGGGCTTTGCGCCGCCCGACCATCCCTGTTCTAAATCTATACACGTGAGCACTAATTCAATGAGAAAGCGTCCTATTCCGACGCGTCGTTTCATCAAACCATCATTTACTTCTCTCATTGAGAAGAAACGTGATAATGGCGAATTCACCCAAGAGGAGATTCGCTACATCATCGACTCAGTGCTCGATGGGGAGATGCCGCAGCACCAACAAGCGGCTCTCTTGATGGCGATTTATTTTGCCAATATGTCTGCGCAGGAGACCGCCATCCTCACGGAAGAGATGATGCTTTCGGGCGAGGTGATTGATCTTTCCGCGATCGCAAAACCGAAGATCGACAAGTACTCCACCGGTGGAGCGGGTGATAAGACCGCTATCGTCCTCGCCTCGCTGGCCATGGCCAGCGGTGTCGTGGTCCCGATGATGTGCGGCGTCGAACAACAGTACGTCATCAACACGCTCGACAAACTCTCGGCGATTCCCGGCTTCAAGAGCCACATGACGATCCCGCACTTCCAGGAGCAACTCGCCCGCGTCGGTGGGGCCATCGCGGAACAGAGCAAGGAACTCGCTCCTGCTGATCAAATTTTCTATGCACTCCGTCTCGAAACGGGCACGATTCCCAGTCTCCCACTCATCACGGGCAGCGTTCTCTCGAAGAAACTCGCCGAAGGTGCGGAAGGTCTCGTGATCGATGTTAAATGGGGCAATGGCTCCTTCATTAAGGATCTCGAACAAGCCAAACAGCTCGCTCGTTCCATGACCCGCGTGGGGCGCTCCATGAAACGCCGCTGCGTCGCTCTCGTCACCGACATGAATCAGCCGCTCGGCGATACCGTCGGCACGGCGCTCGAAATCAAGGAAGCGATTGCCCTCCTCAAGGGCGAAGGTCCCGAGGACATGAAGGAACTCGTGCTCAAGCTCGGTATGGAAATCGTCCGTCTGGCGGGCGTCGCCGGGTCCACGCTTTCCGCCAAGCAAACCGTGCAGCGTCATCTTACCGATGGTTCAGCCCTCGAGAAACTCAAGGACATGGTCAAAGCCCAGGGCGGCGACGCTTCCTACATTGATCATCCGGAAAAATTCCCGACCGCGAAACATATCCGCAAGCTCCCAGCGCCGAAGCGTGGCTACGTTCACACGATCAACGCCGCATTCATTGCCCAAGGCGTTTCTATTCTGGGCGCGGGCAAAGATGAACACGGCAAGATCGATCACGCCGTCGGTGTATCCGAAATCCGCAAGGTCGGCACGCAGGTCAAACAAGGCGAGCCGCTCATGATGATTCACTACAACGACGAAGCGAAACTCGAGCAGGCCTTGGAACTCTTCAAGACCGCTTACCGGCTCGCACCCAAACGCCCGATTCCCCCTCCACTCATCGTCGAACGCGTGGCCTAATGGGGGCGGGGTGCCCTCACCCCGCATTTCTTCGCGGCTTTTCGCTCACTCAGGCCGACCGGATTCCGGTCGGCCTTTTTGTTTTTAGATTCGCGGCAGCAAGCGAAATTTTGGACGGAAAGCGACCCATAGTGATAAAATCGCGGTGCTGAGCGCTAAGAAAAACGCCGGGGTTGTGAGCTTAGCGAGGGAATCGGCTAGGTCCGGTCTGAACGCAGGCAAATCGGGAGGCAAACTCCCGGAGGTGGTCAAGCTGATCAGGGCGATAACGGTGCCGCTCACTCCACCGCCAATGCAGTACCAACGGCGCTTCCTGGCGGAATTCCTTTCGGACGTGGGCAGGGCCGCGAGCACGCGCCCGGAAAACCCGTCGTCGCGCAACAGGGGCGTGGCGAGGTGGGTGCGATACCAAGCATCGAACTGCGCATCATCAGGAAGTTCGTTTTTCAGATCTGTGGATTCCATGCGGCGAGGAGGGGACGAAGTTTTTCTTTGCTGCGGTTGAGGTGGGTTTTGACGGTGCCGAGCGGCCAGTCCAGCACGTCGGCAATTTCTCCATGCGATAGGCCCTGCTGATAGCTCAGATGCAGGACGGTCTGTTCATCGGGGGCGAGTTGCCGCAGCGCGTGGGCCGGATCCTGTTGCAGGTCGCTCAACGGTGCGGGCGAGGGGTGGGTGTCCAGCATGGCGAGATGTTCCGCTTCGAGCCATACCGTGCGCTGTCGGCGACGGGCATTGCGCCAGTGGTTGTGCGCGATACCGAGCAACCAGGTGGAGAAACTGGCCGTACCACGAAAACGGCTGAGACTGCGATAGGCTTGCACAAAGGTTTCCTGCGCGAGGTCGTCCGCCAGCGCATGATCGCCACCGGTCAGATGTCGGAGAAAATTGCGCACGACGGACTGGTGGGTGCGAATCAGTGCCGCAAACGCAGCGTGGTCATCGGAGACGAGCACGCGGGCAATTAATTCAGTCTCGGTCACGATTGCGGCGGACGATCGGCGGGTGGTTTGTCTTTGCGGCTGAAGAGGGCGTTGAGCAGCCCGTAAAATAACAAGGCCACCCCGATGAATCCGGGAATGGCGCCGAAGAGTCCAAACGCATGACCGAGGAAAGCGTTGAGGAAGAGATAGAGTCCGGCGCCAACCTCGATCAAAACCAGACCACTCCGAAAGTCGTTGCTCTTGTGGTTGTGCGGTTTGTCGGTTGGTCCGTCCTGTAGCGGTGGCAAGGGCTGGCCTTTTTCCAGGGCGATTCGGGCCGTTTCATGCCACAGCGTCTGGCGACGGTGGTGAAAATAGATACCGAGACCGCAGAAGATAATGGCGGAGGCCAGACCGGCGAGGCCCATATAAAGGCCGAGTTCATTGCCGGAAGCAGCCAGAGGTAAAAATATCGTATTCATGATGTTGAAGTTGGTTCAAAGATGAGTGTCGTGAGAACTCCGTTTGGATTCAAGATTCAGCGGAATCGGCTTTTTCTTTGCGCTCAGCGTCCGGGCCGCATTGCGTCAAGGCCATGTCCGAAACGCCTGCGCCTGTCGCTTCCGAAAAAACGCCCGCTCTCTTCGCCCGCCCCGACAAGGGCGATCCGTTGCCGCCCGAGCAATGGTCGAAACCGTGGGCGCAGTTGAAGTTCGTATCGTTTCAACCGGCCATCTTCCCGCGCATGCTGGGTGAGGTGTCGCGCGATGCGCGGCCGGGCGACCTCGTTTCGGTTTACGACAAATTCGGTCATCGCGTCGGCACGGGGCTCTTCAATCCGCGCGCGAAGATGCCGCTGCGCGTCGTCGTGCATTCGCACGAACCCATTGGCGAGGAATATTTCGAAATCGCCATCCGCCGCGCCGTGGCACTGCGCCGCGAAATGTTCAAGCTCCACGAACACACCGATGCGTGGCGCGTCATCAATTCCGACGGCGACGGGATGAGCGGCCTGACGATCGACCGCTACGGCGATGTGCTTTATTGCGACGTATATAGTCTCGGCATGTTCATGCGCTTGCCGCGCTGGCTGCCGTTGTTGCACGAACTGCTCGGCACGAAACATGTCCGCGTTCACGTCGACCACGATCTCGGCAGCCTCGAAGGCATCAAGCCATCCGCGATGAAAGAAATCACCGCCAGCGCACCCGACCGTGTCAAAATCCGCGAGCACGGCGTGAAGTACGAAGTGGATTTCGCCGAGGGCCACAAGACCGGTTTCTTCTGCGACCAGCGCGATAACCGCCGCCGCTTCGGCACGCTTTGCCAAGGCGCACGCGTGCTCGATCTGTGCAGCTACACCGGTGGTTTTTCCATCAACGCCATTCTCGGCGGCGCGAGCGAAGTCATTGCGGTCGATCTCGACGAGGACGTCATCAAGCAGGGCCGACGCAACGCCAACCTGAATCAGATTTCCCCGAACAAGCTCAAGTGGGTGCACGCCGACGCCTTCGCTTACGCGCGCCAGATGCAGAAAAACGGCGAGCAATTCGACGCCGTGATGTGCGACCCGCCGAAATTCGTGATGACCCGCGAGCCCGCCGGCGCTGCCGAAGGCATGAGAAAATACGCCGACCTCAACACGATTGCCGCCAGCCTCGTGAAACCCGGCGGCCTGTTCGTCACCTGTTCGTGCTCGGGCTTGGTTTCACTGGAGACCTTCGAGGAATGCGTCATCAAAGGCGTGCACCGCCTCAATCGTCGCCTTCAATTCTTCGACCGTACCGGTCCCGGCATCGATCACCCCATCTACTCCAACTGCCCCGAAAGCCGCTACCTCAAGATCCTCTGGGCGCGGATGACGTGATTTCCTGAAGCCAGTGACTTGACCTGGGGCCATACCTTCGTATGGCTGTTATTCGTGCAGTTCACCTGGGACAAAGCCAAGGAGCAGATCAACCGGCGCAAGCATGGGGTCGGCTTCGAGACGGTGCCCAGAGTGTTCGCCGATCCTGGTCGCGTCCTGATGGCTGACCGCAAACATAGTCAGACGGAAGGACGCTTCTGGTGCATCGGGCATGATGGCCACGGTATCCTCACGGTGCGCTTTGTGTTGAGGGCTGGTGTCATCCGGGTGTTTGGTGCCGGCTACTGGAGAAAAGGAGAACAAATCTATGAAGAAAAAAGTTAACTACACTGATGATTACGGCGAGATGCCCGACAAACTTTTTGTCGTGTCCGAGGATATCCTGCCTTTGCCCGCTGAATTTGCCCGCGCCCTTGAGCGGGAAAAGGTGACGATCAATCTCAGCGCCGGCAGTCTGTCCAAATTTCGTCGAGTGGCCAAGAAGCACAAAATGCCGTATCAAGCCCTCATCCGTGAAGTGCTCGACCGGGTAGCGACGCGCCTTGAATGAACCACCGGCTTCAGTTTTCGACCGCATCGGCCCCGGCATCGACCACCCCATCTACTCCAACTGCCCCGAAAGCTGTTATCTCAAAATCCTCTGGGCGCGGATGACGTGAGGTGCATAAAATTTTGGTGATCGAAATGATTTTGTCGGAGCTTGTTTAAAAGCGAAACGAAACATTGCCCGTTGGCTTTGGTTGCTTTTCGTCTGTAAACAGGCTCCTACAAAATATCTTTTTTCATCTGCGGTTGTTCTCATTCATACCGTGAATTTTAAATTGTGCTCACTGGTGAATTTTCGTTCCTCGCCGCTGATGGGATCGCGGAAGTCGAGGGATTGGGCGAGCAGTTGCAGCGGCCGGGCGTAGTCGTCGCTGTTTTCCGCGAGGTGGGTCGGATAGATCTGATCGTGGCGGATGGGGATGCCGAGCGCGGCGCATTGTACGCGGAGCTGGTGTTTCTGGCCGGTGCTCGGGGTCAAACCGTAGCGCGCCCATGCACCTCGGGCTTCGAGCAATTCCACGAGCGTCTCGGCGTTGGGCTCGCCGGGTACTTCGATCATCTGCATGAAGTTCTCCGGATTTTCTTCCAGCCGACTCCGATACGTGAGGGGGAGTTTCAGCTCTGGTCGCCATGGGGCGATGGCTTCGTAGTGTTTCTGAATCGATTTTGTCAGGAACAGATCTTGGTAAGCGCGTCGCGTCGTTGGCTGGATCGTGAAGACCACCAAGCCGGCAGTTTCGCGGTCGATGCGGTGAATCGGCGCGAGCGTATCGAGGCCGAGCTTGCGCTTGAGGCGCACGAGTAAAGTTTCCTGCACGTAACGGCCGGAGGGAATGACCGGGAGAAAGTGAGGTTTGTCGGCGACGACGATGAAGTCGTCCTGGAACAGCACGGTTTCTTCGAAGGGGATGTGCGGCTCAGCTTCGAGCGCCCGATAATAATAAACGCGCAAGTGTGGTTGATAGGGACGCGTCGCATCGACCGCCACGCCCTCGGCGTCGATGACATCGCCTGCCCGCAATCGCGCGCGCCACACTTCTGCCGAGATGCCAGGAAAGCGTTCCACCAAGAAATCCGCAATCGTGCGCCACCCGCCTGCCGGCAACATCACGCAACTCGGACTGACTCCGTTTCGGGTCGGCGGCGGTGGCTTGGTTTTATTCGAGTGAGTCGGATATTTTTTCACCATCTTTAATATTTTTAACGCAGGCTTACACTCAGGATCAGTGCCATGAATTGATTCTAGGAGAGACTGCCTCCGAGGGAAAGTAGTCTATTAGATTACAAGTATCCCCGCAACTTCCTGTTGATCTTTTCGGCAATCTCTTCGAGTGGATACGTTATGATTTCGGCGAGGGTGGGATGATACCATGGTGCCCGGAGTAGGTCTTTTACGGTGGCTTTCATCGCTAGTGCGACGGAGAAGCAATGGATCAATTCGCCGGCGTCTTTGCCGACGATCTCCGCGCCGAGGATGCGGCCGCGCTTGGGCTCGGCGATGACTTTCACGTAGCCGTATTTCGCCTCCATCAAAATGGACTTGCCGTGATCGTCGAAGGGATAGGACGCGGTGAGGTATTTGATTTTTCGTTTTTTGAGTTCGCTTTCGAGCAGGCCGACGGTGGCGAGCTGCGGATCGGTGAAGACGACATTGAGCAGGAGAGACCAGTCGATGGGTTTTAGTTTCTTCACCTGGCAGGCGTGGCGGACGGCGAGCTCGGCTTGCTGGATCGCGACGTGGACAATCTCAGCCGGGCCGGAGCAATCGCCTGCCGCGTAGATGTGCGGGGCGCTGGTTTGCTGCCAACGGTTGATGATGATCTGGCCGTCGGGGCGCGTCTTCACGCCGGCCGTGGAGAGATCAAGTCCGGCGGTGTTGGCTTCGCGGCCGAGGGCGTTGAAGAGGTGGGCGGCACGACGGATGACGAGCCGTCCCTCGTGCCGGAAAGCCACGGCCACGCCTTTTTTGTCGGGGGCGATGGTTTGCAGCTGCGTGCCGACGAAGAGTTCGATGCCTTCGTCGACAAAGGCTTTTTGCACGACGGACGAAGCGGCGTCGGAGTGGTCGCGCAGGATATTCGGGCTGCGTTGAATGAGAGTGACCTTGGAGCCGATGCGATTGAGGTATTGGGCTAGTTCGCAGGCGACGATGCCGCCGCCGAGCACGATCACCCTCTTCGGGATGAAATCCAGATCGAGGACGTCATCGCTGGTCCAGTAGGGGGTATCGCGCAAACCGGGCACAGGCGGCACGCTGATTTTGGAGCCGGTGCCGAGGAGAAAATATTTCGCGCGCAGTTTTCGTCCGTCGGAAAGCTCGACGGTGTGCGGATCGAGAAAGCGCGCAAAGGCGCGGATAAGATCGAACTTTCCGCCGGTGAGAGCTTGCAGACGGTAGTCGGCGAATGAGCCGATGATCTGTTTCTTCCGGGCGTGGACCGCCTTCATGTCGGCCTTGGCTCCGGTGACTTTCAATCCGAAGCGATCGGCGTGGCGAGCGTGATGGAGCACTTCGGCGGTGTAGAGGAGCGTCTTGGACGGCATGCAGCCGCGCAGGATGCAGAGGCCGCCGAGGTCTTTGGCTCCGTCGATGATGGCGACTTTTTTTCCGAGGCTGACGGCGAGACGGGCGGCGTTGAAACCAGCGCTACCGCCGCCGAGGCAGATGAGATCGTAGACCTTCGCTTTCATTATAGGATTTTTCATGGCTGAATGTTGGTGCTCAGGAAGGAACAAGTTACAAGTGACAAGAATTGGATAGTCTCTGGCGCATTCTCTTGGTACTTGAAACTTGCCACTTGATCATTGGCTTTTACCGGCCTTGGCCAAAGAGCATGACTTGGATAGTTTTCAGGACGATCGAGGCATCGAGTACGAGCGAGTAGTAACGGATGTAGTAGAGATCGTATTCCAGTTTCCGGAGAGTGTCATCGATGCTGGCGCCGTAAGGGTAGCTGACCTGGGCCCAACCGGTGATGCCGGGCTTCACGAGATGGCGGAAATGGTAGCAGGGAATTTTGTGTTCGTATTCTTCCACCAGTTTCACCCATTCGGCCCGCGGGCCGATCAGACTCATGTCGCCGCGCAGGACGTTCCAGAGTTGCGGTACCTCGTCGAGGCGGGTGGCCCGCAGGAATTTCCCGACGGGGGTGATGCGCGAATCGTTTTCCTGCGTGTAGTTGGCGCCTTCGGAATGTTGCCGCATGGTGCGGAGTTTCGCGATTGGGAAGAGGATGCGGTTGCGGCCCACGCGGGTCTGATGAAAGAAGATGGGGCCACGGTCGTTGAGCCAGATGGCGCAGGCGGCGCAGGGAAAGAGCGGGGCGAAGAGCAGCAGGCCGATGCTGGCAAAAATGATGTCGCTGATGCGTTTGAGGCGTTCGAAGACCGGCTCGCGGGCGATCTGGAAACCTTCCTGAAAAAGCCAGGTCTGATTGAGCCGGTAGAGGGGGATCTTGCGCCAGTAGACCTGATGGAAAAGTTCGAGCGTGTAGGTCGGCACGCCGGTGAATTGGAGCGCCATGAGTTTCTGCGCGACGGCGTCGGGTAGTTCGGCACTGGTTTCGCGCAGGATGATGGCGTCGATCCGTCCTTCATATTCCTCCAGATAATCCACGACGTCGCCGAAGGGCGGAACAGAGATGGCCGGATTGGTTTGGCGGATAGTGCGTGTGAAGGTTTCGAGCGTCGCGTAGAGGACGGCCTGCTGCATGTGATTGTTGCGGCATTCCTCCTTGAACGTGAGGCAGCTTTCGGGACTGCCGAGGAAAATGAAGTAACGTTGATTCTGTCGGACCAGTGTCCGCGAATAGATTGCCCGGCGGTAGCTCAGTGTGATGGGAATGAGCAGCAGGAAGCTGATACTGATAACTGCGCGGCTGCTCTGCAGGGTGAAACCGGGTGGAATGAAAACGTAGGTCAGTGTGAGCGTGGCGATGAGTACGCCGAGCAGGGCGATCCCGTGTTGCGCGGTGTAATTGAGCGACAGCATGTCGGTGCGCGTGCTGTAGCCGTCGATGAGATAGGCTCCGAGGATGAAGAGCAGCAGCGGAAGGATAAGGGGTGCCAGGATCGGAACCTCATGCGGGACGGTGCCGCGGATGTAGAGTGCCGCGATCAGATTGAAGCAGGCGACGACGGCGGAGGCGTCGAGCAGCATCAAGAGCAGAGCAGTTCGTTTTATCCGGCGCATGTGAGCACAAACAAATCTGGGACGTGGGGTAAGGCAATCTTGGTTTCGCGAGAGAACAAAATGCTCATTGGCCTGGCAATGCGGGCACACCTACGGCGGGTGACTGTGCGCTTCTTCTTTGAACGCCAGAAAACGCGCCCGGAGGTCGGGTTCCACCTTTGAACCGAGGATGGCCTACTGCTAAGCGACCGCGCTTTCCGCGGCGCTCAAGCGCGGCTACTGGCCGCATGGTGCAGTACTCTCTCCCAATGATCCAAGGCGGACTCGAAGGCGAAATGGCGCTCGTAACAGGCGCGGGCGTTGCGGCCAAGTGTGGCGGCTTCCACGCCGCCGTCCTCAGCCCAGCGTTGGATGGTCTCGGCCAGGCCGGCGGCATCTCCAGGAGCGAAGACCTCTCCGACTTTCTCGCGCAGAATAAACTTAGCGAGCGCGGAGCGGAGCGGGCCGATAAACAAAACCGGGCGACCGGCGGCGAGGCTGCCGGTAAGTTTGCTCGGATTGACCAGGCCTTCGAAGCCGGGCTTCAGGGTAACCAGATGCGCGTGACAGGCGGCGAGGGAGAGGGCGAGCTCCTTGCGCAGCACTGGCGGGGAGATGAGGATGTTGTCCAACCGGAGTTTTTCTTTCGCGGCGATCACTGTCGGTAATTGCGGGCCGGAGCCAGTGATGCGGAACGTCCCGCGAGCGTCGATTGCGAGCAGCCGCTCAGCTGCTCCGAGAAAGGTGGCGAATTCGTGGACGCGGCCGAGGTTGCCGGAGTAACCGACGATGAAACCATCCGGCAGACTTTGTTTTTCCCGGTAGGCGGCGACGGTGTCAGCGTCGGGCACATGGTGGAGTTCACGCGGGGCCCAGTTGGCGAGTACGTCCACGCGTGAAGCGGGGACGCCCTGAGCCTCGACGGTCGTGCGCATGTCTTCGCCGACGGACACGCAGCGCGCGGCGGCGCGCCACGCGCGGTTGCGCGCCCACTTGAGCGGGAGCAAGGGCACTCCGGCCCACGCGCCGATGTGCTGCGGCACGATTTCGGGATAAATATCCTGGATCCATTGCACGACGCGCGCGCCGCGCTCGCAGGCGATGGCCGTAGCGCTGGCAGCGAGCAGCGGCGGATCGGTCATGACGACGACGATGTCGCCGGGTTGGATCGTCGCGGCGAGGGTGCGACGGGCGGCGCGGAGAAAACCCACGTAGTTTTTCGTGCGTGAAATCAGATCGCCGTTTATGTCGCCGGGCCCGGTGCGATGTATGGAAACGCCCGAGAGCGGACCCGGTTCGGTGCCTGCCGCGATGACTTCCACCGCCCAACCGCGGGCGACGAGACCTTCAGCGAGATCGGTGAGCAATTGCGCGGTCGCTTCCGTGGAAGGATGGTACACGCGATTGATGAAGATGACGCGGGGTTTACCCATGATTAGTTTTGCGTAGTCGGCTCAATTCTTTTGCGGTGTAGCGTTCGTAACGGGCCAGCAACCGGCAGTACCGGAATGCATTCGCGCCATCGAGAAACCCGCAGCGCAGAATGTATTGGTAGAAAAAACGGACGAGCGGACGGAAGGGTAGGCGGTAACTGAGTTGTTTGAGGGCGCGGCGGCGCACGAGGGCAGGACCAGCAAAGAAATTTCGGAGGGAATCCGTGAACGGCCGCTGCTCGGATATCACGCGGATGGCCTCTTGTTGCGCATAGCGCCGGTGCTTACTTTCCCAGTCAGCGAGATCGGGGACGGAAATATCGTGGAAGTAGGAGCCGGATAAAAAACCCATGCGCATGTCGAGGGCCTCGCGCTGGCCGTGGCCGACTTCGATGAAGCGAAAGTTATTCACCCGGGCAAAGCGCGCCTGCCAGGCGGGGAAATCGGTGCAGCGTTTCAGCCAGCGCCCATGGAACATCATGTGCGGGGCGGTGTAATATCCGTCGAAAGGAACGTCGACCCCGATCGCGGCGCATTCGGCCAGGAGTTCAGGGGTCATCTGTTCGTCGGCGTCGAGATGGAAAACCCACTTGTTTTTAAACGCGATGTGTTGGTGCGCGTGATTGCGCTGTTGAGCGAAGTCGCGAAAAGGATTCGTGAAGACGCGCGCTCCGCCGGTGCGGGCGATTTCCGTAGTGCGATCAGTGGAGCCGGAATCGAGGATCACGATATCGTTGGCCCCGGCGATGGACGCGAGACACTGCGGCAGATTTATTTCCTCGTTCAGCGTGAGGATGACAACGGAAACAGCGTAGGTGCGGTCAGACATTATCCTGAGCGGTAGACTGCGACGGCGATTTGATCGTAATAGGGTCGGCGGATGTAGGGCCGCCGCTTGCCGGCGTGCCGTCATGTATTCGCGTAACGGCGCGGCCACAAGGGCCGGCCCTACAGGTGATGATCGGATTTGATTTCACGGAGAGATTCATGCGTGACCGGGTTGATCCGCATTGGCGGCGCGGTCCAGCGCGGCGTAATGCGCGGCGGAGTAGAGGCAGCACCAAAATGCGATCATCACTGCGGGATTGGCAAAGGGGAATTCCAGCCACGCGTAGATGAGCACGAGCGCGCAACCGCTCAGCAGGTAGCGGGGCAGCGAGGATTGCAGCAGGTGGCGGCGCCCGGGCCAGAGCGGTGCGAGGCCGAGCAGCACGAGCAACGCAGTGCCGATCACGCCGGACTCAGCGAAGGATTGCAGCCAGTCGCTGTGGGCTTCGCGATAATAGGGTGGGCCAAACCAAGATTCCACCGCGCGTTGGGAATTGTAGATTCGGAAAACATCGCCGTAAGTTTCGAGGCCCCAGCCGAACCACGGTTTCACCATGCCGGTGCGCCAGGTGTCGCGGTAGAGGGTAAGGCGGGAGTCGAGAGTGCTGGCCCTTTGGATGCCGCTCAGTTGCTCCGTGGTGAGCCGGGTGCGTTGGGCGATGACATCCTGGCTCAGATAAATGATGGCCGAGAGCGCGAGGAACACGGTGACTCCGAGTGCCACAATCGGCCGCGTGGCGGATTCGCGCCTGACTCGATGTTGCCGAATGAGGCGGGTGCAGGCATGCAGCAGGGCGCTGGCGATCAGCAGGCCGAGCAGCAGTGAACTGGAGCGCGAACCGCTAAGTGGGATCGTCGACGCCAGGAGCAGGGTGGCCATGGCACCAATCATCACCGGCGAATGCCAGAGATCGCGATAGCCGCCGCGTTTCCAAAAATAAAACAGCAGTCCAATGCAGGCGCCCGAGATGAGCAGGGTGAATGCGCCCCAGTGGTTGTGATAGACGAAGGTGGAGAAAAAATAATTTTGCCGGGTGGGCACCAGGCCGAACCACGGGCTGGTGGCGTCGGAAAATTTTTGGAAGGTGCCAAAGATGGCGAGCAGCATGGCGTTGGCGGCGACCGTAAGGAGGAAATTTCTTATGGAGCGCCGGCTCCGCACGACGAGGACAAGATTGTAGCAGGAGAGCACGATGGCGTTGAATTGCCAGAGTTCACGCAGCGAGAGATCGGGCCGGGCGGTACTGGGAAGCCACGCGTACGGCGGAGTTGAGAGTTTGAAGTAGAGTTCTCCGTGGCTGAGAAAACTTTGAAAACTGGGATTGAGGCAGCTCAGGCCGACGATGAGATCGAATGCGGCGAGCGGCCAGAGATGAAGGCAGGCGTTGCGGCGGGTTTCGGGCCGGTTGGTTTTCACCAAGGCGTAGAAAAAAACGCCGATACCGATGGTGCCCCAGACGAGCAGCGCTAGCCGCGCCCAGCCGATTTGCCCGCCGAAAGCCCACGCAATGCCCACGATTAAAATCAATAGATGACCGAGCACGACTTTCTCGAGCGAGAACGAGGACGAACGCGAGCGGTGCGAGGATGAATCAGGAGGAATCATACAGGTGGAACCCGGCCTCTGGACGGGTTGTGTGAATCTGCGAAAAAGAAAACGCGCCCGGAGGTCGCGTTCCACCCTGTGCAACGGAATGCTTCGCTCTCATTCATACCGGAGCCGTTGGTAGAAATCTAGCAGAAGTTTTCCACTGCGCTCCCAGGTGAATTGCTGCGTCGCCCAGTGGCGGCCGTTCGCACCCATCGCGGCGAGTTCGTTTGCCGGTGTTTTCAAGGCGCCAGCGAGCGTCGTGGGGAAATCTTCCCACGCGACGCACCAGCCGGCGTGTTGCGGTTCCAATTCTTTCCACGGCGTCGTGTCGGTGGTGAGCACGGGCAGACCGGCGGTGAGCGCTTCAGCCACGACCAGACCGAAATTCTCCGAGTGAGATGGCAGCAAAAACAACGAACCCACGCCGTAGGGTGGCGGTTGGTTGGTGCCATCAAAAACCGCGACGCGATTCTGCGCGCTGGCGGCGGCGATCCAGCCGGAGATTTCGTCGATGGTGTACTCTTCGGGCAAACCCACGATTAAGAGCAACCAGTCGCTGGTGTTCTGGCTCAACCAGAGATCGAATAATTCGCGCAGGCGTTTCTTGCGATGGAAGCGGGAATAAAAAACTGCGACGGGGCGTTGCTTGGTCGCCGGACATTGCGCCTGCCAGTGTTGGCGGGCGTGAACGAGTTCGCTAGCGGTGGGTGGAACCACGCCGTTCGGGGCGACGCAGCTGGGCTGCTTGAAGCCGAGTCGACGGATGTCTTCGGCTTCCTCTTCGCTGGTGGCGTGCCAACCAGTCGCAGCCTTGAAAGCACCGGCATGGATGAAAAGCTCGGCGAGTTTTTTCTTCCAACGATTATGCCGGTAGGCCCAGCCGCTCATCATGCCGCGCGGGGCGATGACCAGTGGTACGCTAAAGCGTTTCGCCCCGGCGTGTGCGTAGTGCAGCGTGCGCAGCCAGAGCGCGTGGTGATGAACGCAATCATAACGGGTCGATTGCAAATGTTGATTCAACTCAGGTGAGCGACACAGCCATTGTGGGACGTCGCGGGGGAAAATAGCGAGATGAGCGGCGTCAACGAATGGCGTGGTTGGCACCGTCGCTTGGACTTGTGTGGCCAGCAGATCGACGTTGTTTCCGATGAGAGTTTGCGCGTTGGCGAGGGCGCGGACGGATTTGGAAGGGCCGCCGTGGCGTTCCTCGAGGCTGGGTACGATGTGGCAGACGCGCATCGCGGCGGTTTTAATTCGGCTCAGACCGGGGCTTGATCGGCCGGCAGGGCGAGCCCACGCAAATCTGGCGCGGCGGCAAATCTTTCACGACGACCGAGCGCGCGCCGACGACGGCGAGTTCACCGATCGTCACCCCGGGGCCGACAAAAACATCGGCACCGAGCCATACGTTGCGTCCGATGACGATGGGTTGGGTTACGAGCGGCATGCTCCAACGAGTGAAGTCGTGGGTGCCGGCGCAGAGGTGGCAGTGCTGGCTGAGATTGGCCCCGTATTCGAGTCGGATGGTTGTGAGATTGTAGAGGTTCACGTGCGGGCCGACCATACTGCGCGGGGCGAGGGAGAGTTTCCACGGGAACATGATCTTGGCGGTGGGGAAAATCACCACCGGGCCGGAGATGTCGGCGCCGAATAATTTCAGCAGAAACGCGCGGTAACCATGGAGCGGGCGCGGACTCCAGCGGAAGAGTGTGGATTGCACGGCGAGCCAGAGCCAGCGACGCAGCACCTCGGATTTCGGGTAGGGCGTGGAGCAATTCTCGCCGAGGTAGGGCTCAGGATTATTCACAAAGACGAGGATGGGTTTTTTCCCAGAGTGGTCAATTGCGCGAAATCAGCGAGCAGCGCATCGGCGTAGCGGGCGTAGTCGTAGCGGCGGACTGATTCCTGGGCGATGGTGGCGAGGCGCTGGCGCAGGGCAGAATCTCGCAGTAAGCGGATGAGGGCGTCTGCCAGTTGTTGCGCTGCATTGGGCGCGGCCTGATCGAAGGTCAGGCCGTTTTCTCCTTCGTGCACGAAATCAGTGAAGCACGCGAGGCGTGAGACGACCGGGACGGCTCCGGCCGCCATGGCTTCGGCGACGGCGACGCCAAATGTTTCTCCCTGGGCGGCCAGACTGGGATAACAAAAAATATTTATCTGACGATAAACCTCGGCGAGTGAACGATCATTGAATTGGGGATCGAGCAATTGAAAGCGGCTGGCCGGTAAAGCGGCGGACAATAGGTTGATTAATTGCGTGCGAAATGAATTTCCCGATCCGCCGCGCGCCACATCGGAAGGGCCACAGAGCAGCAGGCGCCAGGCCGGCAGGTCGGGGGTTGCACTCAGCCGTTTGATGGCCTCAGCCAAGAGCATCAGCCCTTTTTCCTCGTGTATCCGACCGATGAAACCGAGGCAGATATCATCCAGGCTATTATTGATGGGGAAAGGGGTGAGCGTCGACCCGGGCTGGCTGAGCCTATTCCAATTGATCGGATAACCGGTGACGCGCGTCACGGTTGATAAGCGGGGATTTTCCGCGTGCACTTTATCACGCACAAAACTGCTCGGGGCCAGGACCCGGGCAATGGCGCGGTAGCCCCGGTATTGGCCTTTGGGCATCCGTCCCGTCATGAGCACGACTTTGCCGGCCCGGGGTTTCAGCCAACCCAGCCACATGGGTAGCGCCACGGCATTCACGATGACGATATCGGCGGAGGGCAGGGCAAAAAAAACGCGCCAGCTCCAGCGAAAATCCAATAGTAGATTTTGCCAGAGTGTGCGTTTATGATCGGAGCCCGGCAGGCGCAGATGATCGACGCCGTCGCGAGTTTCGCGGGCGGGCATTCCGGGCCATTGCCGGGAGATCGAGGTGACGTGATGACCGCGGGCAGAGAATTCCTGCGCGAGCTGGTACCAGGATTTTTCAGTCGCGCCACCGCTGAGCGGTGGCACGGGCAAAAAGAAACCGTTGACGATGGTGATGCGCATGGGCGGCTAAGCGAGCGAAGCGACGGCGGCGAGGAGGGTGGAACGCGACCTCGGCGCGCGTTGTTTCCATTCATGATCAAGCCAACCCGTCCGGAGGCCGGGTTCCACCTTGAAGTCTCGCGGTCCGAGAGCGGATATTGAAATCGAATGTCTCATGATGGTTGCCTGAGTGAAGCGACGGCGGCGAGCAGCCCGGCGGTGGTTTGCTCGTAAGTGTAGCGGGCGACGCGCGCGCGTGCGGCGGTGCCGAGCTGCTGCAATTCTTCAGGAGCGGAACGCAGCGCTTGCGCGAGTGTGGTCGTGAGTGCGGTGGAATCCTCGGCGGGGAAAACCCAGCCGGTTTCGCCGGTGGTCACGAGATCGCGCTGGCAGCCGACGAGATGGGAAACGAGGCACGGTACGCCGAGGTGCATGGCTTCATTCACGGCGAGTCCCCAGGTTTCGTAGTGCCCGCGCGAGGGCAGGGCGAAAATATCGGCGAGCAGATATCGCGCGGGCATTTCGGATTGGTTGGCAAAAGGCAGAAAACATACGTGACGATCCGGGCGCGAGTGAGCCACGGCGGTGAGGTCGGCCTTGAGCGTGCCATCGCCGACGAAGACCAAGGCATCCGCGTCGGTCGCGGCGGTGTGAAACGCGCGGAGCAGTTCGAGCGGTTGTTTGGCTTCGCTGTATTTGCCGGCGAAAAGCACGACGCGTTTTCCGGCGAGACCCAGTTCAGCGCGCAGCGCTTGAGCAGCGGCGCGCGCGGCGGGGACGGCGGAATTGAAACGCGCGGCATCGACGGAGTGCGGCGCGAAAAATAATCGCGTGGCCGGGACACCGAGAGAGAGAAAGTAATCGCGGTTGGCCGCGCCCACGTAGGTGATCGCGGTGAACTGGCGGTAAAGGAGCTTGAGCAAAATGCGGCTGGGTTGGCCCGGCTGGCCCCGACCGAGCAGATGGGAATCGCCGCGAAAGAGGAGTGGCACGCCGCGTCGGCGCGCCCACCAGAGCGCGCGTTGGTGTGAGAGCCAGTTGTAGCCGAAGAGCAGCACGGCGGTGGGCCGCCACTGGGCGAGGCGCGCGGGGAGAGCGGGGTTGTCGAGTCCGCGGAAATGATCCGTACCGGGATTGCGGGCGACGTTGGGGACGAATTCGTGATCGTAGCCCGAGAGGAGATCGAGGTCCCACTTGAAGCTCGTGGCGAATTGCGGATCGAGGGTTTCCTTGATGCCGAAATCCCAGAGATAAAACACCTTGAACTCCAGCGCGGTATTGTTGCGCAGCCAGCGAAACCACGGGCTGTAATATTGCACGGGGTGCGACAGCACGATGGCGAGGCGGGTGGAAGCAGGGCTCATTGCGCGGGTTAGGAACTGAAAAAAGCCCGGATCAAAAGCGGCACTCCGAGGACGATGATCAGGGCTTGGAAGAGAGATGAGATCCAGACCGCCATGGTTAGCTCGATGCCGAAGGCCCAGGCAGTGAGCAGAATCATCAGCAGGCCGGCTTGGGAAAACATCGGACTGTGGAACGAAAGGACCTGGAGTTTTTTCAGGACAGAGCCCCAGAAAATTCCCAGTAAACCCGCCCCGATAATGCCGAAATTGGCATAGGCTTCCGTCAACATGCCGAAAGCGATCGTGGTGGCATTGGTCGCATCCTCATCCTGCAATCCATAATAAATGCTCAGCCGGTAGGTGGCGATGTGCGAGCGCGGTTTGTCCGGCCAGAGGAAACGGGGAATCAGTTGCGGCAGGACATAGCCATAGGTTTCGCCGTAGAGATAGGGCTGCCGGTCGGGCGTCCAATCAATCACCAGGCACAGCATGTGAATGAGGGACGTGCGTTCGAGGAGCTTGCGGCCGGATGATTTTTGTTTCGTTCCGTCGAGGTGGCTGTCCTGCGATTCCAGTCCGTACCCGATCCATTCGGTGTAGTAGGCGGGCAACTGGCTGATGGTCGGGTTCGGGAGTTTTTGCTCCCAGTATTTCGCCCGCATGGGGGTCTTGCCATTGTTCAGCACCGCCAAGGCCCCAAAGGCAAAAATCAGCGCGACCCAAGGGATGCGTTTGCTGCCGGAGAGATAACCGAGAAAGGCGATGCCCATTAAACTGATGGTGGAAACGAGGAGTAACTCCACGGTTTGAATGATCATTTGCGGAATAAGGGTGGCGAACAGCACCGTTTTATCCGAGTGATTCAGTTCCCCGCGGCCCAGTCGTTGGGTGCTGATAAAGGTGCAGAGAATGCCGATACCGAAGAAGACGGCCCGCAGCACGCTGGCGATTTCCGTGGGAATGACGGAGGGGTAGAAGGTGGAGACGATCACATACAGGGTCGAGAGGACCAGGCCGTACACAATGAACTTTTCCATCTGGTTGCTCAAAATACTCTCGGTCCAGAAACGGCTGCGCCCGGGCCGGCCTTTGATCAGATGATACGCGGAGATTGCGCACACCTGATAGAGAATGACGATCAGGCCCGCCTTGGTGATGATGTCCGAACTGTAGAGGGCGAGTTGTTCCTGCCCGTTGAGCAACGGCAGGGCGTAGGTGTTGGCGCAGAGCAGCATGATCGGCTCGAAAACGGGAAAGCGTGAACCGCCGCTTTTGGCCCAGAGCAAACCGGGCACGAAGGAGAGGGCGAAAATAATAATGCCCAGGTAAAGATGCAGGACATCGGCCACCTTGGCGTTGTAGGCGAGATAGACGATGGCACCGCCGAGCAGGGCGAGGCCGGTGTTAAAAAGAACGCGTCCGCGGCGCACATGCTCGCCGCCGAGCAGCGCGTACTCGACCGGTGCATCCGGCGTTGCTTCGTTGTCGGCGTCAGTGGTCACGGGAGTGGGTGGAGTGTTTCCGGCCGCGCTGCCGCCCGGCCCAGTATTTCCAACTGCCGCCCGGCCACGGCTTGCGCGCTGAAGCGCTGCCACGCTGGCACGGTCGCAGGCCGCGCGGGCGGGTTGCCCAAGGTTTGGAGTTGTTCCGCGATCAGGCGCAGCCCGGCGGGATCAATGCCGCCGCTGGGGAAGGTGACACAGGGCTGATTGAGATCGGCGAGCCGCCGGGCCATGACACTACCGTCCGGGGCGAGCGCGAGCACGGGTTTGCCGGCGGCGAGGACGGTCATGATTTTGGACGGATTGAAACCGAGATCGTTGGAACCGAGAAGCAGATTGGCGTCCGCTTCCAGCGTCACTTGCAGGGCTTCGAAATACCGGAGGCGCGCGGGTAGTTCGTGCACGCAATCCTGCAGGCTGTGGCGCGCGGCCAGTTCGAGCGTGACCGGCCGGCCCTGCGTTGCCGGAGAATAACTGGTGCCGAAGAAATACACTGAAACGTTCAGACCGTTTTTTCGCGCTGCGGCAATCGCGGCGAAAAGCGCTTCGACCGAACTCAGCATTCCCGGCCCGATTGCACCGGCAAACACGAGCCGGATGCCGCCCGCCGGCAGCAACGGCGCGCGGGTCTTGCTGCGATTGGCGGCGAACTCAAGATCGAGCTCGGAGGCGCCGAAAGGTAATTCCGTGACGGGCGTGTTGACCAGGATAGGGTGGCGCGCGAGCAGGGCGTCGGTGTAGGCTGCGGATACCGTGATGAGCTGGGCGGCACCGCGCATCGTCCAGCCTTCGAGCGTGTGGGCCAGCAGCCGGGCGACACGATATTTCCAACCGCCGGGCGGAGGCGGGGCGCCGGGCCGTTCATAATAATCGGTGACCCACGGATCCTGCAGATCGATCACGTAGGGCGCGCCGCCGATGAATTTCCACAGTCGGCCGAGTGGCAGCGTGAGGAACATCGTGGTGGAAAAATAAATGACGTCGTAACGCCGCCGGCCGAGCAGCCGGCAGCCGGCCAGGAAAAGAAACGGCAGCGAGCGCAAGGCGACGTTGTTTACCCCGAACCAGCTGGTCCATCGGCGCGAAAAACAAAACGTCCGTACGACCTCCACTTTCGGCGGAATCGTGGCGAGCAGTTCCGGCTCCAGCGGCGCGGTAGGTGTAGGATCGTCTACCGTTAGCACCGTGACGTCCCAGCCAGCCTCGACAAAGTACGGCAGGCTCACGCGCACGCGCTGCATGTCCGGCGTGTTGACCGGAGGAAAATGCGGACTGACGATGAGAATGCGTTTACTCACTTTGAGGCCGGTGGGCGCAGTAGCTTGATATCCCAAGCCTGGCCGCGCTCGTTGGTGACGGTTATGGCCTCGAATACCTGAAGGTGCTGCTCCACGCGACGCCAGTGGGCCGAGCAATGGCCGTAGCGGAAATGGGAGATCACCACCATGCCGCCCGGTTCGAGCCACGGAAGAAACGCGGCGACCATTGCGCCGGGATCATCGGCGTAACCGATGCATTCGCTGAAGATGATGACATCGCATTTCTCGGCGGGACGCCACGTCCCAAAATCACCCTCGGTGAATTCGCAGCCGCTGAGGTTCAATGAGCGCGCCATTTTTATACCTTCAGGGGAGAGATCGACCCCGAGATAGCGTCGAAAAGGATGCGGCTGGAAAAGTTGGGCGAGCCGGCCGCTGCCGCAGCCCACATCGAGAATAGCGGGGTTCGGGTATTGCTGTGAAACGTAACCGACCACGATGCTTTGTCGCGGCAGTTCGGGCAGCTGATGAAAGTGCGCCCAAGCGC
>ENA-ORBV01001908-ORBV01001908.1-microbial-mat-metagenome-genome-assembly--contig:-NODE-1908-length-45144-cov-10.626090_pt1 | contig 45144 bp, 49 predicted proteins | sample MGYA00237777_ERZ505514 | MGnify/ENA primary metagenome ERZ505514 (study PRJEB26160, sample SAMN06269048) | microbial mat metagenome | isolation source: Oligotrophic lake microbial mat | place... | reverse complement strand
GTAGAAGAGACAGGGGCGGAGTGGTGGGGGATCTGGCCGGTTACCTCGCGGCCAGTTATTTGCGCGGAATAAAATTCATCCAGATTCCAACGACCCTGCTGGCGGCTGTCGATAGTAGCGTTGGGGGTAAAACAGGCGTTAATCTGCCCGAAGGAAAAAATCTGGTCGGAGCTTTTTATCAACCGCAGCGTGTTGTCATTGATCTGGATTTTCTGAAAACACTGCCTGAACGGGAATTGTCGGCAGGGATGGCCGAGGTCATCAAATACGGTTTGATCCGGGATGCCGCGTTTTTTGAAGAGGTGGCTAAAGGACGTCCCAAGGATCTCGCTCCCCTCATCAAACGCTGCGTGGAAATCAAAGCGGAAGTTGTGGCCGTTGATGAACGTGAAGAAAGTGGTTTGAGGGCCATTCTTAATTTTGGACACACTCTGGGGCATGCCATTGAACAGTCTGTTGGTTACGGCAAATTGCTCCATGGTGAAGCCATTTCAATTGGCATGGTGGCCGCCACCCTGCTTTCCGAGCGGAATTGCGGACTGTCCGAGGGAACAGTTTCACGGGTGCGGCTTGCATTGGAGGCCAACGGGCTCCCGGTTCATTACCCCGGATTGAGCTTTGAGCAACTGCAACCTGCTCTTTTGAGGGATAAAAAAACCACAGCCTACGGGATTCAGTGGGTGTTGATGCCTGAGATTGGAAGAACCGAATTGTGCAGTGACATCTCCGAGGCGGAGATCCGGCAGGTTCTGCAAAAAATAGTCTGAACAACGCGAACCTTTGCCTCCTGTAAAAACGATTTAAGGTGAGTAGGTGTCAGGCAGAGCTTCATCATGCTTTCCGAAATCCGTGCCCCACATGTCGTCGGGTGCGAGAGTCTGTTCGTATTTCAAAAGCTCCACATGCCCGTCGAAGAACAGGTAGTTGGCTTTGCCGTTGTGCCGGGTTTTGTCGAGAACTCCCGGCTCTATGCTGTCGCGGTCAGCCCGATGGGCACCGGTTCCGGCTGAGCCCAGTGTGCCTGTGGCGAGGATGGTTCGGGAGGCATTTTTCACCAGCAAGACGCTACAATTATCATAATACCAATTCATCCCGTAGGAGGGTTCAAAGGGATAATCGCGTTTTTTATGGGCGGGGCATTGAAAAATGGAGGTGTCCCCGCCGGTGTATGGCAGGAGCAATTCATCATATCCTGTACGCGGAGAGGCCGAGGGATAGAACCTTTGGGGAAGAATGTTGTCGTTGTTCTGCAGGTAAAGCTGGAAGGCCAGGCCGATCTGGCGGAGATTGCTGGAAGATTTGGCGGTATGGGCTCTGTTCAGGCCCATCCTGACTGCCGGAAAAACAAGGGCAAGAAGCAGTGAAAGAATCAGTAGTGTGGCCAAAAGCTCGATCAGTGTGAAAGCTTGTCTTGTGGTTCTCACCATTTCCACAATACACAAGGAAAACCCTTTGGGGAGTTGAAAGAACTGGTGGCTCTCTTCACCGGAAGGAGATTCGTCATTTCATTCTTTGCGTTTGGGACGGCTTTTGTGTTAAACAATACGAATGACTCGAACGGAATGTTATCTTGTTATGAACAGCCTGAGGTTGATCGGGCCGATCCGTGTGCGCAAATTAAGGGAAGCGCTTGGATCGGTCGAGGCCGTTTTCAGTGAGCGCGGTTCGACCCTGGCCAGGATCGAAGGAATCGGGCAGGCTGCGGCGGATTCGTTGTCCGCATGGGAAAAGACTTTCGACTTACAGAAAGAACTCGACCAGATCAGGGAGTTGAACCTGCAGGTCGTGGATTGCGAGGATGAAGCCTACCCGGAACAACTGAAGGAAATCTATGATCCTCCGCTTGTGTTATACTATCGGGGGGATCTGGAGGCGGCCCGGAAGCGTTCCATTGCCGTGGTCGGCTCACGTAACACCACTTACTATGGTCTGGAGACCGCGAAAAAACTTTCCTATCAGATGGCTTATGCCGGACTGACCGTCGGCAGCGGGCTGGCCAGGGGCATTGACACGGCGGCTCATCAGGGAGCTCTTGCTGCCAAGGGACGGACTCTGGCGGTCATTGGTTCCTCGATGGATCTGGTTTATCCGCCGGAGAACCGTGCCCTCGCTGAAATGATTGCCGAGAAGGGCGGCGTGGTCATGTCGGAGTTCTGTCTGGGAACCCCGCCGGATAAGCAGACTTTTCCCATGCGTAACCGCATCGTCAGCGGCTTGAGCCGCGGGGTTTTGGTGGTGGAGGCCGGGGAAAAAAGCGGAGCATTGATCACTGCCCGCATGGCCTTGGACCAGGGCCGGCAGGTTTTTGCCATTCCGGGCCGGATCAACGATGCCAGCTCCAAGGGATGCCATCGCCTGATCAAGGAGGGGGCCAAGTTGGTCGAGGGGGTGGAGGACATTCTCCAAGAGTTCGAGTTTCTTTTTCCCACCTTGGAAAACGAACCCAGGCAAGCCTGGCCGGACGATTTGTCCGAGGAAGAGCTCCAATTGCTTAACGTCTTGGAGCTGAATGAAATCCATCTGGACGAAATCATCAGAAAATGCGGGTTGCCATCGGCCAAGGTCTCTTCTACCTTGCTTCGCTTGGAGATGCGGAAATTGATCCGGCAACTCCCAGGCAAATATTTTGTAAAGACCGATTAAAATGGGTAAAACGCTTGTCATAGCCGAGAAGCCTAGTGTTGCTGGCGACATCGCCAAAGTGCTGGGTAAGTTCAAGAAAGAGAAGGACTTCTACGAAAATGAGAAGTATGTTATCTCCTCGGCTGTAGGTCATCTTTTGGAAATTAAGGCCGCAGAAGGTTCCGAACCCAAGAAAGGGAAGTGGAACATCGACAATCTCCCTGTCATCCCGCCTCATTTCGATCTGTCCCCTATAGTGCGCAGTGAAGCCCGTTACAAAGTCCTGAAAAAACTCATCGCACGCAAAGACGTTGATGCCCTCATCAACGCCTGTGATGCCGGACGCGAAGGAGAACTGATTTTCCGTTATATCATACAGGCAGTGGGTTCGAAGAAACCGGTCAAACGGCTTTGGCTGCAGTCGATGACTCCCAACGCCATCAAGGAAGGATTTACCCATCTTCGTGATTCGGAGGAGATGCAACCCCTGGCTGATGCCGCCATCTGCCGTTCTGAAAGCGATTGGCTGGTTGGTATCAACGGCACCCGTGCCCTGACTTCATTCAATTCCAAAGGAGGCGGTTTCAACAAGACGACTGTTGGTCGTGTGCAGACCCCGACCCTGGCCATTATGGTCAAGCGTGAGGAACAGATCCGCCAATTCCAGACCCGTCCCTACTGGGAAGTCCATGGCCGTTTTGAGGCCGCTGCGGGTGAGTACACCGGACGTTGGTTTGATGAATCCTTCAAAAAGACCGAAGTCAAAGAAGGTGCTGTCGACGACAAAAAAGATGACAAAGCAGAACGGCTTTGGGATCTGAAGACTGCGGAAAGAATTATCGTCGAATGTGAAGGCAGGCCCGGCATCGTCGAAGAAAAGAGCAAACCCGCGACCCAGCTTTCGCCTCTTCTTTTTGACCTGACTTCCCTCCAGCGCGAAGCCAACTCGAAATTCGGTTTTCCGGCAAGAATGACCTTGTCCATTGCCCAGTCCCTTTATGAAAAACACAAGGCACTGACCTATCCCAGGACGGACAGCCGCTATTTGCCGGAAGATTACCTGAGCACCGTTATTGGTGTTCTGAAAAATCTGGGCAGCACCGGATACAAACCCTACGCCAACAAGATTCTGCAGGAAGCCTGGGTCAAGCCGAGCAAGCGTATTTTCAACAACGCCAAAGTCTCGGATCACTTTGCCATCACCCCCACCCAGGAAGTGCCCGGCAACCTGAGTGAAACCGAACAGAAAATTTACGACCTGGTCACGAAACGTTTCCTGGCGGTCTTCTATCCGGCGGCGGTATTTGAAGTCACCACCCGTATCACACGCGTGAAGGATCATGCCTTCAAAAGTGAAGGAAAAGTCCTGAAAGATCCGGGCTGGCTCGCGATCTATGGACGCGAAGAACAGAATCCTGATGATGATAGCACGCCGTCTCTGGTGGCCGTGAAGGAAGGCGAAAAAGTTGATACCAAGGAATTGGTGCTCATCGCCGAAATGACCAGGCCTCCTGCCCGCTTTTCTGAAGCAACGCTTCTTTCCGCGATGGAAGGAGCGGGCAAGCTGGTGGAAGATGAAGAACTCCGGGACGCCATGTCCGCCCGAGGTCTGGGCACTCCTGCGACACGCGCCGCCATCATTGAAAATTTAATCGGTGAAAGATACATCGACCGTCTGGGCCGCGAACTCAAACCCACGACCAAAGCCTTTGACCTGATGGAAACCTTGGATGTCATCAAAATTCCTGCCCTGTCCTCTGCAGAGCTTACAGGCGAGTGGGAATACAAGCTGAAGCTGATCGAGCAGAAGAAATTCACCCGTTCCGAATTTATGCGGGAAATCGAGGACATGACCCGTGATGTCATCGAGCGTATCCGCAAAGGCGGCGATCCGGCCGAAGTTTTCCTGCATGAAACCGAGTTAGTCGATCCTTTTTCCCATCAAAGAATGATCAAGACCCTGAAAGATTTCCGCACCCGCGACGGTTCCTTCTCCGTGGCCAAAAACATTGCAGGCCGCGTCATGTCCGTAGAAGAGGTCAAAGAGTTGCTCGAAAAACGTATTGTCGGTCCTCTCGATGATTTCAAAAGCCGTATGGGACGTTCCTTCAGCGCTTTTGTCAAACTCGGTGATGACAAGGATGTCAGTCTCGACTGGGGAAATTCCGAATCGGAAGAAGCCCCGAATTTCGACGGTCAGGAACCCTTGGGAATCTGTCCTGCCACCAAGCGCCGTGTTTTTGAGGCTCCCAACGCGTATTTGACCGAGCCTGAGCAGAAAAAAGAAGGCGGAGAAACTATTTCCGAACCAGAAGTAGATGAAAAAGCGGAACAGCCGAAGAAGGGCAAAGGCAAAAAGGGTGAAACTGCCAAGGCTGGGAATCCCGAGAGAAAAAAAGGTTTCCGCATGTCCAAGAAAATTCTGGACCAGGAAATCAGCCGCGAACAGGTCATTAAATTATTGAGCCAGAGAAAAACGGATCTCATGACCGCCTTCGTCAGCAAGAAGACACGTCGTCCTTTTAAGGCTTACCTTATCCTTAAAGACGATGGAACGACCGCATTTGAATTTCCTCCCCGCGAAGCCAGGGTATCCAAGGAAAAAAGGCCGAAGGGCAAAGCCCAAAAAGCGTTCAAAGCCAAAGCAGATGCGGCAGAGGAAACTGGGGCAGAATAGTTTGTGCCGGGCAGCTGCAGCTGCGGCCTCTGAGGCGCGGGGATGGGGACCGAGGTTCGGAGACCTCGGCTACAACGGGGAATTTCTTTATTCGCAGGAACTTTTCTAGAAAAAATTATTGGATGTGTTTTTCTGATATGAATGAGGAGCCCAACCGAGGACACTTGAGGAGACTTCCCCGGATTTGGAGGAATTCTCCTCTCTTTTTTGTCACGTCCTGCACCTTTGACCGAAAGCCTATCCTCGCCAATCAGATATGTTTTCAGATTGTTTCAGAATCCCTTAAAAAGTCTGAAGAGCTGTACGGCTGGAAAGTAGGCTGTTATGTGTTGATGCCAAACCATCTTCATTTTTTCTGTGGTCCGTGCCACGCGGCAATGCCCCTTTCAGTCTTTATGGGCTCCTGGAAACGATTCACATCCAATCAAATTTCCGAGAGGCTTGGAATTGACGCTCCTATCTGGCAAAAAGAGTTTTTTGATCATCTTTTACGTTCCGAAGAATCAACGGCTCAAAAATGGGATTATGTGCGCATGAATCCGGTTCGGGCGGGATTGACTGATAAATGGGAAGATTGGCCTTACAGGGGCGAGATCAATTCCCTATAGCGGGCTTTCTGTTGTAGTCGCGACCTCCGAGTCGCGGGGGGTGGGAACCGAGGTTCGGAGACCTCGGCTACAACGGGGAGTCTGAGATGTAGCCGCGACCTCCGAGTCGCGGGGGATGGGGACCGAGGTTCGGAGACCTCGGCTACAACGGGGAATTTGAGATGTAGCCGCGACCTCCGAGTCGCGGGGGGTGGGAACCGAGGTTCGGAGACCTCGGCTACAACGGGGAATTTGTGATGCAGCCGCGACCTCCAAGTCGCGAGGGATGGGGAATCGAGGTTCGGACAGGAAGAGATTGTACAGATCTGACGATTTCGATAGCCTTCCTCCATGCCCGAACAGAAACATTCCTGGCTTTCTCCGGAAGGATGGGTGCCCGATTTCCTTCGGTATCTGGAACTAGAAAAGGGTTATTCGGACAAAACCACCCGCAACTACAAACAGAGCCTTGTGGAAGTATCCCTGTTTTTCGCCGGTAAATCCTGGACGGATCTGCGTATGCCGGATTTCAGGCGTTACCTCTACCATCTCTCTCAAAAAAACCAGTTCAAGGCAGCCTCCCTTCGTCTCCGTTTCTCCGCCATCCGTTCTTTTTATAAATACCAGATCCGGATCGGCACCCTGAAAGAAAATCCCCTGAGTGAACTGAGACTTCCGGTCAAGGAAAAGCGGCTTCCCCTTTTTCTTAGTGAAGATCAGGTCACTGTTTTTCTGGAGTCCCCATTGAAAATGATGGCAGAAGCCAAAGGGCAGGCAAAGAGAGGCCATTCTCTGGAGCCATGGCAGTATTTGCGTGATGCCGCGATTCTTGAAATTTTTTATAGCACCGGTATCCGTATCCATGAATTGGTGGGACTTCTGGCCTCCGATATCCAGCTACGTAACAAAGCCGTGCGTGTGGTCGGTAAAGGGAAAAAGGAACGTTTGGTGATTCTTGGTCGAAACGCGATGGAGGCCTATGAAAAATACCGCCAGGCTATTCCCCTGAAGGCACGGAGCGATTTTGCCATCGTGGCTCCGGATGGCAGATCACTTTCCGCACGCATGGTGCAGCTCATGTTCAAGAAATATCTCTCCCGATCCGGATTGGATCACAAGATTTCGCCACACAAACTCCGGCACAGCTTCGCCACCCACCTGTTGGATCGTGGAGCCGACCTGCGGAGCGTCCAGGAACTCCTGGGTCATGAAAATCTTTCAACAACCCAGATTTATACCCAGGTAACAGCGGAACGCCTGCGTTCCTCCTACCTGAAATCGCATCCAAGGGCGTGACGTTCTGCCCCCTTACATCCGTCTTTTTGTCAGCCTGATACCGCAACGGTGGGAGAAGAATCCACAGGAAAAACCTCGGGATTCTGTTTTGTATCTTGATCACATCTTTAAAAGCAGGTGTTGAAACTGTAACTACCATAGGTGCGGCTTAAGAATGAACGGACGTGCGTATTAAAGCAGAGTGGTTGTGTGACGGTTACCGCATCAAAACCGCGTGAGGATGTCTACAACCTGATTGATCAGGTGTTGGAGTCGGGGAAGCCAGTGGTCATTAAACGCAAGGGGCACCGGCTCCTTCTCATTCTTGAAAAAACAGAACCCAAATTATTCCGCCTGGTTAAACGCTGTATTCTGCCGGGGGACGCAGAATCTATTGTTCATAGGGACTGGTTGAAGGATTGGAATCGTGATCAACCTTGATACACATGTTGTTGTCTGGCTTTATCAGGGGGATCTGGACCCTTTTCCAAAAAAGCTTTGGAACTTTTTGAACGTGAGGAACTCGCCGTTTCGCCAGTTGTTGATCTGGAACTCCAGTTTCTCCATGCCATCGGGCGATTAAAGGTTGCTTCCCACGAAATCATCGATGATGTGAGAGCCCGCATCGGTTTGTCCGTTCTGCAGGATTCATTCGAAGCAGTCGTCCGCTCTTCCGCCGCTTTGAACTGGACGCGCGATCCGATTGATCGCCTGATCTCTGGACATGCGTCTTTTGGCGGCAAGGCTTTGTTGACTAAAGATCGGATAACACGGAAGCACTATTAAAAAGCCCTGTGGTAATTGAGAGATTGCCTGCCATGTCGGGCTTGGCATGATTCTCTTCTCATGTTGAGGTTTGTTTACAATATCGTGTTTACCATGGCTTTTGTCATCAGTTGGCCTTGGTTTGCCATGCATATGCTCCGGAGGGGCAGATTCTGGCCGGGCTTTGGCGAACGCTTCGGCTGTTATTCAGATGAACTCGAACAAAAGCTGAACGCTCTCTGCAATCCTGTCTGGATTCACGCGGTCAGCGTGGGAGAGATGATGCTGGCCCGTGTCCTGATCCGTGAATTGCGGTCTCTGAGGCCGGAGCAACCTATTGTCATCACTTGCACAACCTCCACCGCACGTGTTCTTGGAGAACGTGAAATGGCCGATGCAAAAACCCTGGTTCTCTATTCCCCCGCCGATTTGTTTCCTACGGTCAAAAGGGCTTTTGATCTGATCCGTCCTTGCCTCATTCTCCTGATTGAACAGGAGCTGTGGCCGAATCAACTCTGGGAGGCGGAAAGCCGGAAAATCCCGGTCTGGATCATCAATGCAAGATTGTCTGACAGATCCTGGAGACGCTTCAAAAAATTCCGACGTTGGCTGGCACCCTTGCTGGCCAAGGTGTCCATGATCGGGCTGCAAAGCGAAAAGGACAGGAAGCGTCTGGAAGAGGCCGGCTTTCCCATTCATGCACTGTTTGCCACAGGAAGCATGAAATACGACGTTGCTGATCTGGCCAGAGCTGACAGCGGTGTTGCAGAAAAACTCAGGAAGGAACTTGCCTGGGCGGATGATGAAGAAGTGTTCCTGGCAGGAAGCACCCATCCGGGTGAGGAAGAACTTCTCTTCGAACTCTATAAGGACTTGGCCAGTGAGCGTCCGCAACTGAAATTTTTATTGGCCCCGCGCCACGCGGAGCGCGGCCCCGGCCTTCTGGAACTTGCCAGGTCTAAAGGACTGAAGGCCTGTCTCAGAAGTGAAGCTAAAGAAGGTATTGATGTGATCATCCTGAATACGACGGGCGAACTTCGCTCTCTTTATGAATTGGCAACCGTTGTCTTCATCGGAAAGACGTTGGTTGCTCCGGAAGGTAAGGGGGGACAGAACTTTCTTGAAGCTGCCAGGGTGGGGGTTCCAGTTATTATGGGACCCCGCACGGAGAATTTTCAAACCTTGGTGGAAGAGTACGACGAGGCCGGCGCCATTCTTCGGATTTCCGACGGGGATGAACTGAAAAGGGAATTAAAACGACTTCTTTCTGATGCCCTGTTACGCCGGACCTATGGTGAAAAAGCGCGTGGCTTGTTTGAAAGCAATCTGGGAGTGGGCGGAAAGGTGGCCCGCATGGTGGAGCTTTACCTGAAGAGCCTTGATTAGGCGAAAGGCTACACCAAACAGCTCTCTCTTGAACGCAGTTGCTAAAGGGGGATGGCGTCTCACAGAGACGCCTTACAGGGGGATTTTTTGGGAAGCAACGGAAATCGCGGCTACGAGGCCACGAGGCTCTAATTACCACTCGATGACGGCCGAAGCCCAGGTCAGGCCTCCACCGAAGGCGACAAGGAGGATTTTATCGCCCGGCTGGAATTTGAATTCCTCATCGGCTTCGCTCATGGCCACCGGTATACAGGCGGCTGAAATGTTCCCGTAGCGTTGCACATTGGAGAAGGTTTTTTCCTTGGGTATTTTCAGCCTGTCGGCCAGCGCGTCAATAATGCGGCTGTTGGCCTGGTGTGTGATGACACAGCGCAGATCCGCCACTTCAACTCCCGCCTGCGTCAGGGATTTCCGTGCAGATTTGGCCATTTCGGTCACGGCCTGTTTGAAAACATCCTGCCCGGCCATGACCATGCAGGCACCGTTCGGTCCCAGTTCTTTGCCGTTGGCTTTGGCTGTGTTGGAATTCAGAAGGTAAAGAATTTCGTGGAGCGAACCGTTGGAGCCAAGATCGCAGGAGAGGAGCTGGGATTTGGTTCCGTTGGAGTTGACAATAGCCGCACCGGCACCGTCACCAAAAAGCACGCAGGTGCTGCGATCGGTCCAGTCGATGATGGACGAAAGCTTTTCGGAACCGACCACGAGGATGTTTTTATACATGCCGGAACGAAGGAACTGGTCAGCCACCACCAGACCATAAAGAAAACCCGAACAGGCGGCTTGAAGATCGAAGGCCGCTGCTTTGGTTGCCCCCAGATGATTCTGGATGTAACAGGCGGTGGAGGGAAACGTGGCGTCAGGGGTGACCGTGGCCACTATGATCAGATCAATATCAGTGGCGTTGAGTCCGGCTTTGGCCAGGGCCTGCCTGGAGGCTTCGGCACCCATGTAGGAGCTGGTTTCGTGGACGGCCGCGATACGGCGTTCCCGTATGCCTGTGCGTGTAAAAATCCATTCATCGGTCGTATCGACTATTTTTTCGAGATCTGCGTTGCTCAGGACTTTTTCCGGCAGATAACGCCCGGTAGCGATGATTTTCATGGTCGGTGTTAAAGGATATTGGGTTGAACGAAAAAACCATTCTGGGAGAAATCCGGTTTTTGTAAACCGATACTTTTCCCTGCTCAATTTATTTGATGGAAAGGGCGTCCACGATATGTGGATTGATCTGAGTTTCAACGGCTTCACTGGCAACGCGCAAGGAATTGTAGAGGGCCAGGGTGGATGAAGAGCCGTGAGCTTTCACACAGATGCCGTTGACGCCCAGGATAAGGGCCCCGCCGTATTCATCGGCGTTGGTCTTGGCTTTGATGCTTTTAAAAGCACCCTGGGCCAGCATGGCACCGGCCATCCGGATGGGATTGCTGGTGATTTCTTCCTTCAGCCACTTGAAGGTGGCTTTGGCCAGGCTCTCGGCCGTTTTCAGCACAATGTTCCCGATAAAGCCGTCACAGACGACCACATCGGCCGCACCTTCAAAAAGACCATGACCTTCGACATTCCCGATAAAATGGATCGGGGCGGCTTTAAGGAGTTTGAAGGCTTCTTTGGTCAGTTCGTTGCCTTTGACTTCTTCAGTGCCGTTGCAAAGCAGGCCGACCTTGGGATTGGCGATTTTCAGGATATTCTGGCAGTAAACCGATCCCATGATGCCATAGCCGAGGAGATGTTCCGGTTTGGCATCGACGCTGGCACCGGCGTCGAGCAGAAGAAATTTGCCCGCCCGAGTGGGCATGAGTGTGGCAATACCGGCGCGATCCACGCCCTTAAGATTTCGGAGTTTGATGGTCGAGGAGGCAACAAGAGCCCCGGTGTGTCCGGCGGATACAGCGGCATCAACGGCACCTTCTTTGAGAAGGTCGATGGCGCGGTTGAGGGAACTGTCTTTTTTACGCCGGACCGCCTCTACTGCACCGTCGGTCATTTCAATGACCTGGGTGGTGTGGAAAAGATGGAGACGCTCAGAGGGTTCCTCCCCGTGTTTGGCCAATTCCGCACGGAGAATGTCTTCGTCTCCGACCAGAATCAACCGCTCGATGGCGGGAAGTTTTTTCAGGGCCTGAACGGCTGCTGCCACCGGATTGACCGGTGCAAAATCGCCTCCCATTGCATCAAGAGCAATTTTCATTCAGATCGGGTGGAAGGAGAATTGTAAAAGTCCCTGAAAAGAACCAATCCCGCAGGAGCGGGATCATTCTTTTTCACACATTGTGAAAAAGCGGTTCAATCTTCTGCCGAGACCGTCAGAACCTGGCGACCACGGTAGGTGCCTGTTTTGGGGTCGACACAGTGGGCTCGGTGACTGGACTTGGTGGTCTTGTCGGTGCGGAGTTGTAACGGCTTTTTGCGATGCGAGGCTTTGCGTGTGCGCAGGCGCATCTTCGATGTTTTTCTTTTAGGCGTTCCCATGATCTTCTTTCTTTTTTAGTTTCTCCAAAGGCCCCCATATGTCGTCCCGCCGTTTGTCGGCGAACCCGTGGTCGTCTATTTTAAGAACAACCCCGCTATTGGCACACTTGTTACCAGCCTCAAGTTGACAGCTGGCAGCCATTGGAAAGCTGAGCAGAATATCTTCGCGGATCAAAGGCGTCAAGTTGATTGGCTCCTCGTTTTTGATTTGTATAGTGTGTTGAAAGTCAGGCACTTGTATCTGATAAGGCAAGGGTTCCGCACAACGGGCGCAAATGACCTTCAGTTTTGCGGTCAGTGTGCCTGTCACGAGGCATTCTTCTCCAAGTCGTGCCGCCCGCAGATTGTAGTCAATACCCAGCCATTTTTCTCCCTGGGCACAATCCAGATCATAGGCTGAAGGATCCAGTGTGCCGTTGAGCACCAGATCTTCATCCTCCCTGAAATCAGTGGCCAAAATGTTCATGTCTTGAGTTTTATTGCCAGGGCTTGCTGGACTGAGTCGGGAACAAAACCTTCGATCGAGCCACCCAGGCGTGCGACTTCCTTGATGATCCGCGAACTGAGATAAGTATAGTTATCTTTGGGCATAAGGAAAATGGTTTCGATTTCGGAATTCAGCTTTCGGTTCATAAGGGCCAGCTGGAATTCAAATTCAAAATCCGAAACGGCCCGGAGTCCGCGGATGATGGCGGAGGCTTTCAACTCATGGGCATAGTTGACCAGGAGGCTGTCGAAGTAGGTGACTTTAAGCCGCTCATATCCCTGGATACTTTTGATTGAAGATTCGACCAGCGCGACACGCTCTTCCATGCTGAAGAGCGGATGCTTGGCCTCGTTTAAGGCAACGGCAATGATCACTTCATCAAAAAGACGAAGGGCTCTTTCGGCCACGTCAAGATGGCCGTTGGTGACGGGATCAAAACTTCCCGGGTAAATGGCGAGTCGCATGGCGGTATTCAACAGGAATTGGGGAAGAAAACAAAGCTTTGTTCTGGAGCCACGTTGCGGGGGTTGGGAACCGAGGCTCGGAGACTTCGGCTATAACGGAAAATCTGGGATGTAGCCGCGACCTCCGGGTCAAAGGGTATCGTGACCGGGGTTTAAAAACTTCCCTGACGGATTCAGGATGACCAAAAGAGAGGAAACTCAACTCCTCGTGGCAATAACAAAACGTTCGTGATCCAGGAGATCCTTATGCGAACTGATGGTTTTGAAACCTTTGGCGCCGAGCAGTTGTTTGACCTCGGCGGCCTGGGCAATGCCCAGTTCCAGGTAAACTTGTCCGACGTTTTCCGGTAGTTGGTCGATGAGGTGGCGGATCAGATCAAGCCCGTCCGGACCTCCGTCCAATGCCGTGGTGGGTTCAAACTTTAATTCGGGTTGAAGATTTTGCATTTCCCCGCTGGTGAGATAGGGCAGGTTGGCCACGACAACCTCTACGGTTTCGTTGATCCCTTCCAGCAGGCTGGTGTTCACATAGGTGACATTGGTCAGCCCGCTGTTGAGGAGATTTTTTTGGAAAAGAACCGCAGCTTCAGCCATGGGTTCGATCGCCAAGACTTTCCAGTCTGGCAATGCTTTGGCCAGCGAGAGGGCGATGGCCCCAGTCCCGGTGCCGACATCTGCCAGGGTTGCGGGTGGTTTGCCCTGAAGGTCTTTTTTGATCAGATCGACCAGCAACTCTGTTTCCGGGCGGGGAATGAGAACCCCGGGAGCACAATGGAGCTTGAGTCCATCAAAGCTTACCTGGCCCAGAATGTATTGCATGGGCTCACGATCGGCGCGGCGTTTGACCAGGGGGCGCAACTGTTCCGCTTCGCTTTCCTGCAATTCACGTTCGAATTGCAGATACAGCTGCATGCGGGGAAGCTTTAATACATGGGCCAATAGCAGCTCAATCTGAAGGCGGGGGGATTCCAGACCTTTTTTTTGGAAAAAATCTGCGGTGCGATTGATGATGTCGAGCAGGGTCACGTGGGGACGAGTTTTAAGTTTATGCTTTCAAGTTTCAAGAGGTAAATGGATCGGCTGCCCACCCTTAGCCGCGACCTCCGGGTCGCTGGGATGGGAGCCGAGGTTTGGAAACCTCGGTTTTAACAGGGAATCTGGGCTGTAGTTGCGACCTCCGAGTCTCGGAGTAGGGAGGCTGGGGAGACCGAGGTCCGGCCTGCCCAGCCGTAGCCTTCAGCGGAAGAGGAAGACCACGGCTACAACAGACGCAGATTCCATAGATAGACTGTTTTTACATAATCCCTATCAGCCGACAAGTCTTCATCTCTTTGTCCAGCCTGTGGGTCCTTCGTTTGCGCTCAGGATTACGCAGCGCCCATCAAGCCTGGTGGGACGCTTCCATTTCGGCCAGCCGCAGTTCGACATCAGCAACCTGCAGTTCGGTCAACAGTTCCTTGATGTCGCCATCCATGAAAGTTGTCAAATTGTAGAGGGTGAAATTAATCCGGTGATCGGTGATGCGGTTCTGGGGATAGTTGTAGGTGCGGATTTTTTCGTTCCGGTCTCCGCTGCCCACCTGCTTTTTCCGGAAGGCGGCATATTTGTCCGCCTCCTCCTTTTGCTTTCGTTCAAGGAGCCGGGTTCGAAGAATATTCAGGGCCTTCTCACGATTTTTGATCTGGGAGCGGCCGTCCTGGCAGCGAACAATCAGGCCGCTGGGGATGTGCAGGATCTGGACGGCAGAGTCCGTGGTGTTGACTCCCTGGCCTCCGGGGCCACCGGCACGGCAGACCTCAATGCGGAGTTCATCAGGCTTGATGACAATATCAACCTCTTTCGCTTCAGGAAGCACGGCGACGGTGGCGGTCGAGGTGTGGATACGGCCCTGGCTTTCGGTGGCCGGGACGCGCTGGACACGGTGCACGCCGCTCTCAAACTGGAGTTTTTTATAAACATCCTCGCCCGTGGCATTGAAGATGATTTCTTTCAGGCCTCCCATCGTGGAGGGGTTAGAGTCCATCACATCAATCTTCAGCCCGTTTCGCTCGCTGTAACGGCTGTACATGCGGAAGAGATCAGCGGCGAAGATCCCTGCCTCATCCCCGCCTGTTCCGGCCCGGATTTCGACGATGACATTGCGCTGCTCGTTGTCGTCCGGAGGAAGGATGGAGCCAAGGATATTGCGGCGTGCCTGCGCGACCTGTTTTTCCAGCTCAGGAAGTTCTTCTTTGGCCATTTCCGAAAGTTCGGGATCGGCTTGGGAGGACGCCAGTTCTCTGTTCTCGACCAGGGATTTCTCCAGGTTTTCAAGGTTACTGTGTTCGCTCAGTGCCAGCTTGATCTGGGAATGTTCTTTGAGAAGAGCCTGGGCCTTGGTGGGATTGGCGTATAGATCCGGGGAAGCGATGATATCTTCCAGTTCGGCGAAGCGTTTTTGAAAACGTTCGATATGGGGGGCAAGGTTCAAGGGAGTTTACCGATTTTAACGTTAAGAGTTTAAGTCGCGAAGGCGCAAGTTTTTTGCCGGTGTAGGAAATCGGGCCTTCGGTTTTCTAGCGTCTTTGTGTCTTGGCGTGTTTTCGTTAAAAATACGTTTTATGTACATCAGGATCCGGGCAAAGAAAATGGCCGGAATGCAAATGCACTCCGGCCATGATCAAAGTTGGACTGAAAAAGCTACTTTTTCTTGGTGACCTTGTTTCCGATGGTTTCAGAAGCTTTGACGCTGCCGAAACGTTTCTTGAACTTGTCCACGCGACCGGCGGTGTCTACGAATGTTTTTTGACCGGTGAAGAAAGGATGGGATGCGGCACTGATACCCAAAGCCAGGACGTAATGCTCTTTACCGTCAACGTTCTCGGTTTCGTCGGAAGTCTTGGTGGAACGGGTGACGTAGCGCACACCGCTCGCGGCATCCACGAACACGACCGGGTGGAGCTTGGGATGAATGTCTGTTTTCATAAAGGACGAGAATTAAACGAATTTCCGGGCGATGATGCAAGCATTATGTCCGCCGAAACCGAAAGAATTGTTCATGACAGAGCTGATTTTACCCTGGCGGGCGGTGTTGGGGACGTAGTCCAGGTCGCAACGGGGATCGGGATTATCCAGGTTGATGGTGGGAGGGACGATCCCGGTTTCGATGGCTTTGGTGCAGATCGCCAATTCGACTGAACCGGCAGCTCCCAAGAGGTGGCCGGTCATGGATTTGCTCGAGCTCACCCAGATGTTTCCCGCGTTGTTCCCAAAAACGGTCTTGATCGCTTCCGTCTCGCAGATGTCGCCCTGTTCGGTGGAGGTTCCGTGGGCGTTGACATAATTGATTTCTTCCGGATTCATGCCAGCCACTTTCAGTGCCTGTTTCATGGCCCGGGCTGCCCCAATCCCGTTTTCGGAAGGCGAAGTCATGTGGTAGGCGTCGCAGGTTGCTCCATAGCCGACAATTTCCGCGTAAATCTTGGCACCGCGCTTTTGGGCGTGTTCGAGATCTTCCATGATCACGATGCCGGCACCTTCGCTCAATACGAAACCGTCGCGGTCTTTGTCAAAGGGACGTGAGGCCTTCTCTGGCGCGTCATTCCGCGTGCTGAGCGCCCGCATGGCACCAAAGCCGCTGAGGCCCAAGGGGCAAAGGGCGGCCTCGCTGCCGCCCGCGATGATGACATCGGCCTCGTCCTGCCGGATCAGTTTGAAGGCCTCCCCGATGGAATGGGAGGCGGTGGCGCAGGCGGTGACGATGGCAAAGTTTTGACCTTGAAAATTATATTCGATGGCAATCAGTCCGGAGGCGATGTTGCTGATCATCATGGGGATCATGAAAGGGGACACCCTTTTTGGTCCGCGTTCCCTTAGGATGCTGTGTTGGTCTTCCAGCGTTTTCAGTCCCCCGATTCCAGAGCCGACGAGAACGCCACAACGTTCGGGGTTGAGTCCGGAGGCTTCCAGCCCGGAGTCAGTCCAGGCTTCTTTGGTTGCGGCGATGGCAAATTGGGTATAGCGGTCGCAGCGGCGTGCGTCTTTGGGATTTTTATAATGGAGAGCCGGCTCAAAATCTCTTACCTGGCCGCCAATCTTTGAGTCATAGCCTTCGGTATCGAAGCTATCAATAAGTCCTATGCCACTTTTGCCTGCGCTCAGGGCTTCCCACATGGCGGGTATGCCATTTCCCACTGGAGTAAGGGCACCCATGCCTGTGATAACGACTCTGCGATAGCTCATGAAAAAAGAGTAAAGGGGATTTTGGAAAAAAAACAAGGGCACCCTTCTTAGGCAGGGTGCCCTTGTTCACGAAAATCCGGGGGGACTATTTGTCCTGTTTTTCTTCGATGTATTTGATGACATCACCGACGCTCATCAGCTTCTCAGCGTCTTCGTCGGGGACTTCCACACCGAACTGTTCTTCAAAAGCCATGACCAGTTCGACAACGTCGAGGGAGTCAGCACCGAGGTCTTCGATGAACTTGGCTTCAGTGGTGACCTGTTCAGGGTTCACACTCAATTGTTCTACAATGATATCCTTAACTTTGTCTTCGATTGATTTTTCGGCCATCTGATCTGTACTCCTAGTAAATAAAGGTTATTCTGTCGTTCCAGCTTGTGGATTTATGGTCACTGTTTGTTCTTTGGCAACAAAATTTTTTAAAAAAGCTTTAGTGGCTTAGATAAAAAGCCCTCCGTCAACGGTCAAGGCTTGACCTGTAATATAGGAACCTGAGCTTGAGCTCAGGAATACAGCCATATTAGCAATGTCTTCGCCCTGACCGAAACGCTTTAACGGTATAGTCTCTAAAAGCTTTGTTTTAAGTTCTTCCGGCAACCCATCGGTCATGTCGGTCTGGATGAAGCCTGGGCAAATTACATTGCAGGTGATGTTGCGTGAGGCCAGCTCTTTGGCGACCGATTTGGTCAGCCCGATCAAGCCGGCCTTGGCCGCGGCGTAATTGGCCTGACCTGCATTACCGTGGAGGCCGATAACCGAGCCTACATTGATAATACGTCCCTGGCGGGCCTTCATCATGATTTTTCCTGTGGCCCGGGCCCAATTGAACGCCCCGGTCAGATTGGTCTGTAGAACGGAATTCCAATCCTCATCGCTCATCCGGATCAAAAGGGTGTCTTTGGTAATGCCGGCGTTGTTGATCAGGATATCGATTCTTCCGAATTCCTTGTGCACCTGTTCGACGCAGGCGTTAACAGCCGCGGATTGGGAGACATCGACTCCGTAGCCGCTGTAGTTGACGCCGAGAGCCCTGATTACCTCCGCGACAGCATTGGCGGATTCCGGACTGCGTCCGATACCCGCGATGTGACATCCTTCTTTGGCCAGAGCGAGGGCGACTGCTTTTCCGATGCCGCGGCTGGCCCCGGTGACGATGGCGACCTGATCAGTTAATTTCATGGAGGATTCCTTTCAGTTCTTCGAGGTTGCCTGCACTGAGGCAGGGGATGTCTTTGTTGATGCGTTTGCACATACCAGCCAGGATTTTACCCGGGCCGAGTTCGAGAAAGCAGGTGGTGCCTGAGGCAATCATCGCGGTGATGCATTGTTCCCAGCGCACAGAACTGGTCACCTGGGCGATCAGGTTCTGGCGGATTTCAACTTCGTTGGAGGAAGTCCGGCCTGTGACATTGCTGTAGACAGGAACGGAAGGCATCGCGAGGGTGGCGGAAAGAATTTGCGGAGCCAGCTGATCTTGGGCGGGCTTCATCAGTTTGGAGTGATAGGCTCCTGCGACGTTCAGGGGGATGGTTCTCTTGAGGCCCATGCCTTTGCCGATTTCCACTGCGGTGGGAATAAGGGCTTTGGGTCCTGAAAGCACGATCTGGCCCGGGCAATTGTAGTTGGCGACTTCCAGTCCGGACTTTTCCGCGAGTTCAACAGCTTGTTGACTCGTAGCACCGATCAACGTCAGCATACCGCCTTCCGATTTTTGACAGGCTTCCTGCATCAAACGTCCGCGTTCGGCCACGAGCTTGAGGCCATCCGCGAACGTGAAGGTTCCGGCAGCGGTTTGGGCCGTGAATTCGCCAAGGGAAAGTCCGGCGGTGGCGGAGGCATGGAAGTCCGGTTTTTCCAGTTTTAGAATGGAGTGGAGAGCTAGTCCATGGACAAAGAGGGCGGGCTGGCAATAGCTCGTATCAGTAAGTTTTTCTTCGGGCCCGTTAAAGCAGACCAAACTGAATCCATTTTGGAGAAGGTTGTCTGCCTCGTCATAGAGCTGGCGGACGGAGGGATAAGCCTCGGCCATATCCTTACCCATGCCGACGTGCTGGGCTCCCTGGCCGGAAAAGATCAGTGCGATACTCATAAAGAAGCGATGTGAGAAAAGCAAAAGCGGCTCATGGAGTCAACAAAGGTGTATCTGGAATGGCCGCGAATGTGGGCACTGCCGCGCCAATGCTCCAAGAAAACACCACAGAAAGGCCGCGTTGCCATGGTGAAGAGACCGAGTTATAAAAAAATGGGTTCATTCATCAGATCGCCAAATGGGTGGAAGATCGCTCCGTGAAAGACAAGATAGTAGGGATAAAATCCGGGCCTTTGGAAATCCGTTAGTTTTCACGGGGGCCAGTTTTACGGGGTCAGTCGTCGATTCTTGACGTATTGGCAAGAAGAGCCAGGATGGTCGAATGGCAAGAAAAGTGCGGGTTGAATTTCCAGGAGCAGTATATCACGTCACGGCCCGAGGCAACGAGAGGGTCAGGATATTTTATGGGAAAGCTGATTGTGAACTGTTTTTGAAAACGTTGGAGACCGGGCTGCAGCAGTTTGAAGTGAAACTACGGGCCTATTGCCTGATGCCCAACCATTTTCATCTGGTTGTCGAAACCCCTCTAGCCAATCTTTCCCGCTTCATGGCCTGGCTGCAGACCACCTTTACCGTTCGTTTCAACCGAAGACGCCTGCGTAGCGGACACCTTTTTCATGGGCGATATCGTGCCGAAATCATCGATTCATCCACCTATGGGAAATGCCTGTTGCTTTACGTTCATCTAAATCCAGTCCGGAGCCGCAAACTCAAGGAAGTTTCTTATCATGGCGGTCTGCAGGAGTTGGAGGCGTTTCGATGGTCGAGTCACAGGGTCTATGCGGGTTTGGCAGCTGCGTCCATCCAAGGGCTTGATACTTCATGGTTGAGTGAATGGGGGCGAAGCCAGCGGCTGGCGCAGCAGAGATACCGGAAGGCCATTAAAACAGAACTGGGCGCGCGGGATGCTTTTGATTGGAAAATCCAACTCAGCATGGGGCTGGTGGCCGGGGAGAATGCACTGTTGGCCAAAGTGAAGAGACTACTTTCCGGTAAAGGCAGGAAAGTTCGAGCCAAGGAGATCAAAAAGCTGGAAAAACAAGGCAGACACCAAAGACTTCAACCCCTGCTTGAAAAAGAGGAGGACGAAAGAGTCCGCGTTTGGGCGCGTGTACGTTTACTTGGGGAGCGACCCGTTGACCTGGCCAGAGAGCGGGGATACCGGGATGGAGGGAGCATTTTGCAGATTGTCAAAAGGATGGAAGCACGGATCAAAAGGAACAAGAACCTGAAGGAGAAAGTCTTTCATCTTACAAAGCTGTCAAGAGCCGATGACTGAACCCGCGCACCCCGCGCACAGGTAACAGATAGTGTCTACGGGTTCAGGCTAAAGCGTTGTTTGTTTGTCAGGATTTACTCTTTAATGAATTTCCGGGAGGAAGGGCAGAGGCTTTTCAATTCGCAGTGCTGGCAATCCGGGTTTCTGGCTTTGCAACGGCGGCGGCCGTGCCAGATAAGTAGATGGGAAAGCATGGCCCAGTCGGGGCGGGGAAAGAGTTTACTGAGAGCTTTTTCAATTTTGACCGGATCCTTGTGCCGCGTCAGCCCCAGGCGTATGGAGAGCCGACCCACATGCGTGTCGACGACCACCCCCTCATTAAGGCCGAAGGCATTGCCGAGAACGACATTGGCTGTTTTTCTGCCCACGCCAGGCAGGGCATGCAAGTCCTCCATGGACATGGGCACTTCACCATGATGTTTTTCGACCAGTTGACGGCAGCATTCCCGGATGTTTTTGGCTTTGTTGTGATAAAAGCCGGTGCTATGGATCAAGATCTCGATTTCTGCAAGATCTGCAGTCGCGTAATCGGCAGCCAAGGAAAATCGCCGGAAGAGGGCAGGGGTGACAAGGTTGACACGGACATCGGTGCACTGGGCGGAGAGAATGGTGGCGATGAGAAGCTCCAGAGGATTGGTGAATTTGAGTTCACAGTGGGCATCAGGATAGGTCTGCTTCAGGATGGCAAGGATCGGTGTGGAGCGCTGGGGAGCTGAAGCCTTTTCCATAGGTATAGGTTGGTCAATTTAGGAGAATGGTCTGAGATTGTCACGCGAATGGCTGTCAGCTGTTTGACTGAAGGTCAATGGCAGGGGCAAAAACATGGGCAGGGATCGAATACTACGTCTGGAAGACGAAGGGAAAGAGCGCAGCCAGGCCGACTATTTCAACAACGTCTGAACTTTATCCGCCCAATCCGAAGCCGGATATTTTGTGGAAAGATCTGTGGCGTGTTTCCGGGCATCATCTGTGTTCTTTTGTTTGATCACCGGATCCTTCTGATCTTTAGCCTGTTTGGTTTTGAGGGCAACCAGTCGGAAAAGCGCTTCGGCGCAGGCATCTCTTTCGGTGGTAAAGAGTAGAACCACTTTCAGATAATAGCCTTCAATCAGGTCGTTGATATCAAGGGCTGGTTTGCCTTCGCCCTGGTTGGTTTCCTTGGTGGTCAGGCCTTTGTCTCGGATTGTTTCCAGTGCTTTGGCAAACTCGATGAGCGCACGTGCTCTGGTTTGATTGCTGACACCGTCGCTGGTCATGACCTTTTTGAGCACAGTGAAGCCATCGTCATATTTGCCCGACTCAAGATTGAGGATGGCCTGGGAAAACTCGGCTTCCATGAGTTTTCCGGATTTGGGGTACTTCGCCTTTAATTCCGCAAAGAACTGTTGGGCTTTGGCGTTGTCTTTTTTGCCCAAAGAGGCGGTGGCAAGTCCGTAAATGGCTGCTTCCTGCGCGGCATCCGGTTTGGCGAAGTTATCCCTTAATTTCTGGAACTGGTTGAGGGCTTCATCCCACTGTTTTTCCTCCAGAAGGATGGAACCGTAGCGTTCATATTCCTGCCAGGGAACGGCCTGGGGATCTTGTATCTGGCTGAAGGCATCCTTGTAAAAGCGGGTAGCCACCGAAATCTGTCCCAATTGATAAGCCAGACTTGCACGGGCAATCAGAACCTGGGCCTTGGTCTTGTCCTCGTTGATGGTTCCAGCCAACTGGCTCAGATAGGTGAAGGCGGCTTCCTGATCCATCTGTTTATTTCCGAGCATGAGGAGCATGACATCGACTTTGTTTCTCAGCACGGTTCCAAAAATATCACTTCCCGGAAAATCCTGGATGGCTTTATCGAGAGTCTGGTTGGAAGACTGTATCAGTTCTTTCCATTTGGCTTTTTGTGTTTCGTCCACTAAGGCGGGATTACCTATTTTGACGGCGGCCTTATAATCGTTATCCGCCCTCCGCTGCAAAACCCGAACCACGTAAGCTCCCAGTGTCTTTCCGTAGCTCTCCTTCTTTTCCAGCGGGGTCAGCTTCTCAAAGCTATCTATCATCTGTTGGTAGATGGCGTTGGCTTCCTCTGTTTTTTTGGCCTTTTCCAGATATCTGGCCCTCTCCGACAAAGCCACGAGGGAGCGGGGGGAGTTGGGGAAAGCCGTGATGAGTTCATCCTGAATTTTCACCATGGCATCGTACTGATCTGCCGCCAGATGGATGCGCCAACTTTTTTCAAGGGAGAAAATCTTGACGGTTGGATCCTCCGTTTTGGAGATGATATCCCGGTAGGTTTCGAGGGCTTCCTCTCTTTTGGAAAGTTTTTCGTAGGTGTTGGCAATGGTGACAAGGGCTTTTTCCGCGTTTGGTGAGTCGGGAAAGTTGGTGATGAATGCCCGCATGGCTGTAACCGTTTCCTCGGCTTTGCCCATGATGTTGAGCATTTTTGCCGCTTCGTAGGCGGCGTTCTGTTTGATGGCTGCGTTTTTGGAATTGGCGGCCAGATCCTGTAGCACTTTGATGGCCTCTTCTTTTTTATCGACCTGAAACAGAATGGCGCCACGGAAATATTCCGCGTCATCCAGAACATCGGGGGGAAGTTTGTAATTTCCACTTTTGACTTTGGTGGCAAAATCCTCGATCAGTTTGAGGGCTTCCTCCGGTTTGTTCTGGCCCAGGTAGGAGCGTGCCAATGCCTGCACGGAGAGTGCGGCAAAGCGGCTGTTGGGTTTGTTTTTGATTATGTCCTGCAGCTTGGTTTGGGCTTCATCAAATCGTTCCTGTTTGATCAGGGCGTCGGCGATGAAGTAGGGAACGCCTTCCGCCATGGGGTCGTTGGGATATTTGACCTTGAATTCTTCAAACCCTTTGTCCGCCTTGCCTCCCAGACCCTGCAGTGCCTGGGTCACGATGATCTGGAGATTGATTTCCTTGGCTTTGTTTCCCTCGGCGAATTTGAGGGCCTGGCGGTAGACCGTGCGGGCCTCGTCGTATTTCCGGAGTTGGCGGTAGCAGTCAGCTACCCGAATAAGTGCATCCAGAGCGGTGTCATTATTGTCTTTGACGGATTTGAGCTTGGATTCTTCCCGCTGGAGCAGACGTTGAAAATTGGCCAATTGTTCCTTGTTGCCACTGGCCTTGGAAAGTTTGCCCCGCAGATCCTTGATGCGTGATTTCTGGGATTCGATGATTTCATCCTTGCTTCGCAGGCTGCGGAACTCGGTGAGGGCCTGCTCGTATTTTCTGTCGGCAAAGGAAAGATTGGCCAGTTGGTAGGCTGCGTCGTTGGCTACCAGGAGATTGTCGCTTTTCTGGAGGCGATTGTAGGTTTCACGGGCCTTTTGAATGGCCTGGGCTGCTTCTACGGTTTTGAATTCGGACTGCAGATCCTGGGCTTGTTGCGAGAAGACGTAGCCGAGGAGATAATCGGCATCCTCTGCCATCTGTGATCCACCCGGTTTGCTTTTGAGTTCATCGATGGCGGCGACGGCGGCATCGAACTTGCCGGCAATCGCATTGATGCTGGCTTTGGTCATGTAGGCATCGATGAGATTGTCGTCCTGGGGGTATTTGGTAATTAGTTCGTTGATAGAGGCCAGCCCTGCTTCGAAGGCGGCGTTTGCTTTGGTTTTATCCGTGGCCTGAAGTTTGCTCCCACGATCCATCTGGGCCTTGGCAAGGTAAAGGAGGGAGAATGGCACTATTTCCTTGTTATCAGACTTGGAAGCGCTCTGCAGGGCGGTGATGGCGGCATCGGCGTTTCCCATGAAAAAGTGGGAAGCTCCCAGATGGAAGGCCGCAATGGGTTGGGTATCTTTAAGGAAGTCCTTTGAGTCGGTCAGGTTTTTGACCGCTTCGGCGTAATTTCCCAGGCTGTACTGGGAAATGCCAAGAAGGTAACGGGCGTTGGGTGCTTGCCTGTCCGTGGGGAATTTGGCGATCAAATCCTGAAGAATTTTGGAGGATTCCTCGAAATTGCCGTTATTAATAGCCTCCGCAGCCTTGTCCAGGAGATTCTGGGCGTTCTCCTGTCCTACGAGGGGGGAGCCCAGACTTGTCAAAAACAGTCCACAAAGAAATAAATACTTAAAGAGAGGCAAATTCAAACACTTCACAAGTTTCACCCTACAGGAAACTTTTTCTGTGCAAAACCCTTTTTATTCAAATAAGGCAAATTCATGTCACTTTTTTCTCTCTGGCTTGAGAAGTTCGATTAGGGCGGTGAAATCCTGATCGCCCAGGCCCTGTTCCAGACCCTGCTGATAAATCGCACGGGTGGCCTGGGTCAGAGGCAGGGGCAGAGAGGTGGAGAGAGCTGATTCCAGCGCCAGATTGAGGTCTTTGTGCATGTGTTTGATGGAAAATTGCGGAGAATAGTCGGAGGCCAGAAGCTTTGGTTTTTTCAGATCGCTTAGTCCGGAGCGGCTAACATTGTTTTCCAGGAGTTCGAAATAGAGGATATCGGGAATGCCATAGCTGCGGGCAAGACTAAGGCTTTCCGACAGAGCCTGGGCGATGGAGGCGATCTGTAGATTCATCGCAAGTTTCAAAGCACTGGCCTGCTCGACGGTGCCGACATGACTAATGATTTTGCTCAGGCCTTTAAGGACACGTTGCGCGCGTTGTACGGCATCAGGCCTCCCCCCTAGATAGAACACATTCTGGCGGTTTTCTGCGGCAATTTTACTCCCGGTAAAGGGCGCCTCAACATAGGAAGCCCCTTTCGCTTCGACTTTGGATTGGAAAAGAGAGGCCCAGGAAGGGGAAATGGTGCTGGATTGGATGATCAAGGATTCCGGACCAAGGACTGGGATGATTTTTTCCAGAACCTTTTCGACGGCGGGAGGGTCGGACACCACGATATGAATGACGTCCGCACCCTTTGCGGCCCGGGCCAGATCTGCTACGAAACCCGGAACGGCTTTTGGGCTGCGATTCCAAGTTCTCAGCTCATATCCATCCGCCAAATAATGGCTGTGCCAGGCTTTCCCGATGATTCCGTAACCGGCCAAACAAAGTTCCATGAGTGCAGCCTAATCCGGCCTGGAGCGTCCGGCAAAAGAAAATCCTGCGCAACCCGGCCATAAATTACTCTTGCCTGTTCGCGGAAATTCTCTTTGTATTAGTGGCATGTCGCTTTCCTCAAGCACCGGAGTTCTTTCCGCCGTCTGCCTCAGCAGCCCGGCTTTCCCTCTTTTGATGGCCTAAATGATTCCTTCCCCCGGCCAGTCAGCATTTCTTCCCGCAGCACTGCTGCTGTGTGCCCGTTTTTAATTCGATAAACCCAACAGGAGACGACTATTCAATTCCAACAGTTACGTGTAAACAACCGCATCAGAGCCCGCGAAATGCTTGTCATAGGTCCCGACGGTCAATCCCTCGGCGTTATTTCTGTCAACGATGCCCTGGCCCACGCCCGCCGTGCTGGATTGGATTTGGTGGAGATCAGCCCCAAGGCCCGCCCCCCTGTTTGTAAGATCCTGGATTACGGGAAGTTCCGCTACGAAATGTCCAAGAAAGACAAGGAGGCCCGCAAGGCCAACAATGCGGCCAAGGTCAAGGAACTCAAATTTCACATCAACATTGACGAGCACGACTACATGACCAAGATGCGACATGCAGAGGATTTCCTGTTCCGGGGCATGAAAGCCAAGCTCATGATGGTGTTCCGCGGCCGTGAAATGCAGCACCAGAATCTGGGTCGGGAGGTTGTGATCCGTATCCGGAAAGATCTTGAGCATGTGGGGGTGGCGGACGCCGAGCCGAAATTAGTTGGCAGAAACATCAATTTGATGTTAACTCCACTCCCCATTAAAAAGAGGGTTCGTAAATATACGGATGACTCGATTGAATATGAAGGTGTGGACGCGTCGGAAGACGGTGACCAATCTCAGGATTCCGGGGATGAAACAAAAGAGTAACTAGAAAAGACGATTTATGAGAAAAGGACCGACTTCCAAGACGAAAAAGGCTGTATCCAAACGCTTTACGCTGACAGCTTCCGGAAAACTAAAACGCAGCAAAGCGGGCCGACGCCACTTGGCCGCCAGCAAGAACCGTAAGCAGAAGCGCCATTTGGCCTCGCGCGAAATGGTATCGGATGCCGACACCAAGCGGATGAAGATCTGCTTGCCTTTTTCCTGAAGCTCAGGCACTTTCTTCAGCTTTTCCACAACCCAACTGAGATACATTTATGCCAAGAGCAACCAATGCCCCCGCCTCCCGTGAACGCCGTAAACGCGTCGTAGACGCCGCACGAGGCTTCCGCGGAAACCGTAGCAAACTTTTCCGTTACGCCAAAGACGCGACGATGAAGGCCAAAGTCTGGGCTTATCGCGACCGCAAAGTGCGTAAGCGTAACTTCCGTAACCTCTGGACCACCCGTATCAATGCGGCTGTCCGTGAGCACGATATGACTTACAGCAGATTCATCGCGGCCCTTAAAGGCGCCAAGATCGAGATTGATCGTAAGATCCTGGCCGATCTGGCGGTGAACGAACCTGCCGCTTTCCAGCAGGTAATGAAGACCCTTCAGGCTTAAGCCTCGAGAGTCTGAACGCTCCACGTTTTTACAAAACGCCGCCGTCTCCCAATGAAGGGGCTGCGGCGTTTTTTATTGTATGATCGATCAACTGAATCAAATCAAAGAGCAAGCCTTACAGGATCTCCCCGGGGTGCAGGATCCCGCCGGATTGGAAGACTGGCGTATCCGGTATTTAAGCCGACAGGGTTCTCTGCCGCTGGCCCTTGAAGGCATGAAAGATCTGCCCAAAGAGCAGCGCCCGACCGTGGGCAAGCTGGCCAACGAGGTCAAAAATGCCGTCAATACCGCCTACGAGGAGAAAAAAGCTTCCTTTGAAAGTTCAGGGAACCAGCTGCCGGATGATCCCACTCTGCCCGGTTATCCAGTGGTCACGGCCAGTCCCCATGTGGTGAGCCAGACCTTGGATCGTATAGTCCAGACTTTCCGCCGCATGGGTTTTGCCTTGGCCGATGGTCCCGAAATCGAAACGGAGTATCATAATTTCGATGCGCTCAATACGCCTGCGGATCACCCCGCCCGCAATGAGCAGGACACCTTTTACGCCAAACTTCCGCCGCATCCGAAATACGGGAGGCTTCTGCTCCGCACTCAAACCTCGACCGTGCAGATCCGCATCATGGAGTCGGCCAAGCCTCCGTTCAAAATCATCGCTCCTGGCCGTTGCTACCGCCGGGATGAAATTGATGCGACCCATGGCATCTTCTTCCACCAGATTGAAGGTTTGGTCGTGGATGAAAGCGTGACACTCGGGGATCTCAAAGGAACCATGGAATTTTTCTTCAAGGAATTGCTTGGTGCTGAAACCGTTGTTCGTTTTCGACCGCACTTTTTTCCGTTTACCGAGCCGAGTTTTGAAATCGATATGGCCCGTGAGGGCCATTCTGTTCGCGGGAAAAAATGGCTGGAAATCGCCGGTTGCGGCATGGTGGATCCGGCCGTTCTGACCAATGCCGGCATCGATCCTGAAAAATACACGGGTTTTGCCTTTGGCATGGGAGTCGAACGCATCGCGATGATGCTGCATGGAATCCCCGATCTCCGTCTCTTTTACGAGAACGACCAAAGGTTTTTAAAGCAATTTTGACCGGAATCCGACAGCACTCAATCCGGCGTGGTAAGAGCCTGGGGCGATTTCCCAGACCTTTGCAGTTTAGAGGTTCTTGTTATCAGCCATCGCTGCCGATGGATCCGGTAGGGCAGATATCCAGTGCCCTTTGGGCGGCATCTTCCTCTTCGGGAGTTTCTGGCTGTTTATAAAAAAAGACGTAAGTTTCGTCGTCGTTGTACTTGAGCAACAGGGGGGCTTCTTCCAGGCAGACATGGCAAGGTGTGCAACTGTCATCGACATACCATTTACCGGGAAGATTTTCGGGAACTTTTTGTGTTGCGTCAGCCATAAGTGAATTCTCCTTGTTGAGTTGGATACTCAGGTAGAGTTATGTTGATTTCCGTAAGAATGGAAGATAAAAACTTCGAAAAATATCTCAAAATGTTGTAAACGTCCCGGGCATGGAAAGTTTATTTTAAAAACAACCTTTTTTTCTTTAGTGGATTGACGAGTGAAAAAGAAAAACATACGCTTTTCCTTCCTTCGGGCGGATTCCGGAGTGGCCAAACGGGGCAGACTGTAAATCTGCTGGCTTTGCCTTCGATGGTTCGAATCCATCTCCGCCCATTTCGCGACAGCGAATTTCTATCATTGAGTCGAACGAAGTTCGTTTGCCAATCGCGAAGCGAAAAGCTCATAAGACGAAGTCATTTGGCAACAATCCTGAAGGGATTAATCCATCTCCGAAAATCCGCCGCTATTTGCATGCTGATGGAATCAAGGGCATTGCATTTCGCCTTTTTCACGAAAGAGACAACTTGGTGCCAATTTCTCTAATAATCTGATTATCAATGAATTAGAACGGGATAAAGTTTGTGGCATAGGCTTTGCAGCTTGTTTGGTATGAACACGATGAACGCCATAATAAAAGCGTATCCCAATCCTGGCCCTGATCCTGATCCTGATCCTAATGCAAACTCTGTAGCCCCCATCCAGGCAGCTTGCTTGGTGAAGAAATCACGCAAGGCCAAAGCCGGGTCCTCCAACGTGAACTGGAAAAAACAATTTACCGGCGGCAAGGAAGACAGTCTAAGCCCTGCACTCGCTTTTGCCGGCCCCGTTTAAGCAAGGTCAAACAATACAGCCAGCCATCCGTAGAAAGTTATTTATGAATACCAAAACAGTCATCGCCATCATCCTGATCGCTCTAGGCATTGTGTCTTTTGCCTACCAGGGCATCAATTATAAATCACGTGAAAAGGTGGTTGATTTCGGGCCCATCCAGGCAACTGCTGAAACTACCAAAACCATTCCATTGCCTCCTATCCTGGGAGCTATTCTGTTGGTTGCGGGAATCGTCGTCTTGATTCAGGCCAAGCGGGCCTGATTGTAAACGGGGAACCCGGTGTCCCTCCTACAAAGCCTGAAACCCAGGATGTCAGGCGTGCCTAAAAAGTGGGCTATTGGAATTTTCGTTGTTGTTTGTTTGCTGATCGCATTGCGTCTGGCACTGCCATCCATTCTACTCAGTTACGTCAACCGCACCCTTGAAAAAATCGAAGGCTACGACGCAAGGATTGCAGATATCGATGTGGCTCTCTGGCGGGGTGGGTATGTTATCCGTGGGCTCGAGATGGTGAAGGTTAAGTCTGGTATCAAAACACCCTTTGTTGAAATTCCTGAAACGGAGCTCTCCATTGAGTGGAATGCTTTGCTTGAAGGCAAAGTGGTGGGAGAAGTGGTGTTGCAGAGTCCCAAAATCAATTTCGTGCGCGTCAGAGGGGAACTGGCTTCAGCTCCTGAAGACGGAGGAAAGGAATGGGTGGAACAGGGAAAAAAGCTTTTCCCCTTCGACATCAACCGTCTGACGGTTCACGACGGAACTATCACCTATCGGGAACCCAATGCGAAACCGGCGATTGATCTGCGGCTCACCCGCGTGGAGGCGCAGGCTTTGGATATCACCAACAAACCGAAAAAAAACGACCCGTTGCCTACGGACTTTAAACTCACTTCCACTGTTTTTGAGACTGGGAAATTAAGTCTCAATGGGCGGGCCCAGATTTTTTCATCTCCCACCGATTTTGAAGCCAAGATTAGGGTGGAGCAAGTCAACCTGACCAAAATCAATGACTTCACCCGCCATTACGCCGCTTTCGATTTCAGCAAAGGGGACTTCTCCCTCTATTCGGAGATCAACGCCAAGAACGGCCAACTGGACGGTTATCTGAAACCTCTTTTCAAAGATGTCGGTATTGTGGATAAACGTGATTTTGGGAATCCATTTGAAGGCTTCTGGGAAACCATTGTTTCGACTGTTTGGCAAATTTTTACCAACCAGCCCAAAGACCAGTTTGCCACGGTCATTCCCATTTCCGGCTCCATCAAAAATCCCGATACGGCCCTCCTCACAACTTTGGCTAATGTTTTGAAGAATGCGTTCATCCAAGCTTTCCGACCCGGTCTTGAAACGTCAGAACAGGTAAAAAAAGTGGAGGTCTCGGAAAAGGAAGTGAAAGCAAAAGTCCAAAAAGGTAAAGCCCAGCAGAAGGCTGAAAAAGAAAAAGAGATGGCCGGGGCAGAAGCGGAAAAAGCGGCTGAGTCCGGTAAAAAATAAAGGTATCAGCCTCCCAGCACCGTAAGAGTTCCACTGGTCACGCCGAGCTGATTCTGCACATGCAGCCGGGTAATGAGTTCTTTGGATTCAATTTTTCCATCCATTAGCAACTGGTAGGTTTCCAGGATGGTTCTGGCCTTTGCCATGTCCTCGCTGAGAAATTCCACCCGGAAGCGGCGTAGGCCCGCCTTAAGAAAGTCCTGAAAATAATCCGCGCCGCTCTGAGCCTTTTGATGAAAGACCGTGTTGCGGCAGCCTACATCGGCTTTAACCGGATGTTCCGCACCGACACGGTCCCGTAGTTTGATCTGGTGCCGATCGCAGGGTCTTCCGCAATTCGTGTGATCCGTACCTTCCGACATAAACGCGGCAAAAACACAATGCTCCATGTGGAACATGGGCATGTGTTGGTGCAGGGTGAGTTCGAACCACTCCGGCGGTGCCTGTCCGAGCAGGGAAAGCACCTGCTCCACATTGAGATCGTAGGAAATGGTCAGATACTCCAGGTGTTCCTTCATCAGCACCGAAGCTGTGAGAGGATTGGCGACGTTAAGTGAAAAATCACCGACCTTACGCAGGGGGCTGGACTGGAAATAACTCAAGGCCCCCAGGTTACGGATCAAAACCCCGTCCGGCCCGGCATTCTCGATCAATTTAAAGAAACCCTGTTCTCCCGCTTTTTGGATACGGGGTGTAGCAAGGTAGACCGAGGTGTTATCGCTCTGTCGCACCAACTCAACGGCTTCGCGGTAGCGTCGTATATCCTCGAAGTCCACATACACCTTTTGAAGTCCTGCCTCCAGGACGGTTTCCAACTGGGCCATGTTGCGGCACAACGCGCTGAGAGTAGCGCGTGATTCAAGGCTTCTTCCCTTGGGTTCTACAAAGGATTTCTGAACTTCCAACAAAAGTTTTGCCAAACAGGGCTCGATTATCTGGGGGGCGTCCACGGTCGGACTTTTTGCTGCGGAAAGCTGCGTCACCAACTCGCGCCTCAGGCGGTTCAATTCACTGACGGGGAGCATAACCTCGCCTTCCAGAAGATTCTTCACATCGCCCAGGTGAAAAGGGGAACCACCCAGTCTTCCCAGTTGGTCTCGGAGTGTTTCGGAATGGAGGGGGCGCTTGATCGCTTCTTCAAGGAAAACAGAAGATGAGATGGTATAGGAATGCTGGTCGAGGATGACCTTGAGTGTCAGGGGAGTTCCCGCTTTTCCTTCCACTGTGATATCGATGGCGTGGGTGGCTGCCGGGGCATCTGTTTTGAAACTTTTTTGCAATTCCTTCTCGAGCCTGGGATCATCGGTCTTCCAGATGCGGTCGCCTTCCTTCAGGCGGCTGAAGTCAATCTTGTGGTGTTCAAAAAAGATTTTATCTCCTTTGATTTGATAAAGACGTCCGCCTTGCTCCTGGTTGGTGTCGCCTCCGGTGTCAAAAACCACTCCATCGCCCGGAGCGAGCGGGGTTTCCGGCTGAACCTCCACATGATCCTTCCCGACGGACTGGATTCTGCCGACAAAGGGGCCTCGTTTTTTGCCGTAACGGGCATGAACCAGCTTTTGATGGTTAACTCCATGGAACCAGCCGGAGTAAAGCCCCCGGGAGAACGTCATTTCAAGTTTGTAGGTGTCTTCGGGGCCGGGGGGGGAAGCCGTTTTCTGCCGAAGCGTGTCCCAGCCGGCATCGATAGCTTTCCGGTAGACCTGACAGACCGCCGCCACGTATTCGGGGGACTTTAGGCGACCTTCGATCTTGAAGCTTTCAATGCCCAGCTCGATCAGGCGCGGGATTTCCTCCACGGCGGCCAGATCCTGAGGGGACAACAGGTAGCGACGATCGCCGAGATCCTTCAGGACGTCATCGACCAGGAGTTGGTAGGGAAGGCGGCAGGCCTGGGCGCACTCGCCGCGGTTGGCACTGCGCTGGCCGAGGGCTTCACTTGTCAGGCATTGTCCGGAGTAGGCCACGCAGAGGGCTCCGTGGACGAAGACTTCAATCGGTAGAATATTTTCCTTCTGGATTTTTTCCAATTCGCGCAGGCTGAGCTCCCGGGCCAGCACGGCACGGGTGATGCCGAGTTGGCGGGCGAAGCTGAGACCTTCCGGGGAAGTGAGGGTCATCTGGGTGGAAGCGTGGATGTGGAAGTGCGGCACCACGCGGCGGGCCAGTTCACAAAGTCCCAGATCCTGCACAATCGCGGCATCGACACCGTTCTGGTGCAGCAGAATCAGCATGCGTTCGGCTTCAACTAGTTCTGAGGTAAAGACCAAAGTGTTGAGAGTGACGTAGGCTTTGACTCCGCGTTCATGGACGTAACGGATCAGTTCCGGCAGGTCTTCTTCCGTGAAATTGTCGGCCCGCATACGGGCATTCAGTTTGGGCAACCCGAAGAAAATGGCATCAGCCCCGTTGGAGACGGCGGCGCGCGCGCATTCCCAGGAACCGGCGGGGGCTAGAAGTTCGGGTTTGATCACTAAAGTAAGCCTAAACGAAATCCGGGAGATGCACAAACCCTGTTGTCAAGAGTGGGAGATCCCAAAAGGTCTTCACATGCCGTTACATCTATCAACAAACGATTGGACTGATTTTCGTATTTCCACCAAGAGAATGTTTTCCGCAGCGATTCGTTCGATGCCTTTGATGCGGGTGACGGAGGGGGTCAGGACAAAATCGGCCCGGTAGACATAGGTGCCAGGCTTACCTTCGATTTCCACTGGGATCAGTTGATAAAGAGTGAGAGAAAGATAGTACTGGCTGCTGACGTAATAGGTGACTTCGGCAGCACGCTGTCCGGTATCGAAGGGTTGGGAGAAAAAGGCGCCCAGGCCAATGGTTTGTTCCTTTTGGACATCGGACATTTCCCAATAGAAATGGGGGGCCGGGGCATCGGCGGGCTGTCTTCCCGCCATGACTGGATCCAGAATTTCCGAAAAAGCCTGAAGTACTCTGGGGCGGCATCTGAGGGCCCGCAGGGTTTCCTGGCCGTGCTCAAAACGTTGGCCGGAGTTCTCGTAGGGGGCGCAGCCCATTAGACCGGATGTTTGGAAGTTTTTTGCACGTTGGTTAAGTAATTCCCTCAAGGCTTCTGCTGCCCGTCCAGCCTGGTTCCTTCCTGCATCGGATGCCGGGTTTTGATACAGGACGGAAGCCAGCTTTTCCTTTTCAGGGTTGCTGAGATTGAGACCAGTCCCGCCGGAGACGTTTTTATAGAGTTGTATGAGGAACCGTTCGGTGCCCTTGGAGCCGGGATCAAGAGTCAAGCCCGCAAAATCCTGGAGCTCCGCCGGTATCCGGATCGGGTGGCAGGTGGAAGCTGAGGCTGTTTTGCTTTCCTCCCCATCAGGGCTGTTGAGGGCCTTCATTTTTTGCAGGACGAGGTCGGGTGGGAGCCGGACCACATAAAAGAACTCGGCACCAAGGCTCAATTCAGAACCCTCCAGTGAGGTTCGCGTGCCGATGATTTCACCGCGGACCAGTTTTTCGAAGGAAACGGATTTTAGTTCAGAAAAGGCATAGACGCTCTCATAGGCAAGGGAGGCATGAAGGCAAGGTTGGCATACTGCGAGATAACACAATAGGGTAAGTAAAGATCTCATGCCTGAAATGGGTCTAAGGAAAAAGCAGGGGAGAGGCAATCACTATAGGAAGGGGCTTTTGCGCCGCAACCGGGATGGGCTGGGGCCGGAAAGGCTCCCTGCGTTGCTTGAGCCCCGGCCCCTGTCGGGGTTGCCGTTCGGTTGCGGGTAGTAAAATACCTACTTCTTTAAGGACGCCCCGCCCGCAGCCTTCCCGTCTTCCAGCTCGGACGTGCCCACTTTTCATAGCTTCTTACTAAGCTTTGCGCAAAAGGGTGACACAAACATGGGAGAAGACCTTCCGGCAAGATGCCCCCCCTCCTTGGGAAGCGGAAACAAAAAAGGCATCCCGGTTAAGGGATGCCTTTTGGAAGAGAAGGAAAAGCCGATCAGCTTTTCTTCGGCGCTTCTTTTTTGGTTTCTTCTTTTTTGTCTTTGCCGCCTTTGCAACCGCCACATCCGCTGTCTCCAGCATGAAGGGACGTTGCGGAGAAGGCAGTGACCAGAGCTACAGCAAACAGGGGTAACAGGAGTTTTTTCATAGAACTCAAAAATAGCCCATGACCTTGGCTTGGCAAGTCGAGGAAGTGAAAAAATAAAAAACCCGCAGTTTTCTGCGGGTTTTTTGAAGTTTTGAAGTTTTGAAGCTTTAAATTGGAGACGGATCTTATTTCGGGGCAACTGCGTTCTCGTTCCGTTTGATCTGGTATTTTTCCACGATGGCTTGGGCGTCCTTGTCGCTTTGGGCGGCATCCAGGAGGTCTGTTACCAGTTTTTCCAGATCAGTTTGGACTTTTTTGGCCTGTTCAATGGTGGCTTTGCGTTGGGGCAGGGCCGCCTGGGCCTGGAGGTTTTGCTTGGCTTGAACACCAAGAACCAGTTGCCAGATAAGAATTGCGATAAGGCTGATGGCCAGGAGAGTCACGGGCCAGAAAGCGTTGGAGGAAGATGATTGGTCGCTCATAAATTTGTCAATGTCAAGAATGGGAGAACTTATTGTCCGTTGGCTTTGGGGTTCTGATTGACGGTGAAACCGTGCTTGGCCAGAAGGTCCTTGATTTTGCTGTTGTTGACTGAGGCCACAGCCATGTCGCGTAACAGGGCGGTGCCGATCTGCTGGCTGACTTGGCCTTTATTGATTTCAGTCTGCTGTTTTTGCAGCTCTTGTTGAATGTCCTGATTGGTTTTCCCGGTCACGATCAAGGTAATGGTCAAAAGAAGAGCCACGGCCGAGAGTGCCAACGATACGAAGTATTGCCACTTATACATCAAAACGTTCTGACAGAGCCCGCCCGATACGTCAAGAGAGGTTTTTTGTTCATTTTTTGATTGTCATAGGTACAGGGTCTTCTGTACAAAGAGAATCCAACATGTGCCATTTTTTCAAAAAGAGTTCAGTGACTGGTGCTTCCAGATCCTTTGCCTTGGCTTGTATTGCCTTTCTTTTCTGTGCTCCGTCCCGCGCCCAGGACATACCGGGAATCCAAGCCAAAGCTTTCCTCCTGGTCGATGCCTCCACCGGGGAAGTCCTGTATCAGAGGAATGCCCATCAAGCCTATCCTCCGGCCAGCACGGTCAAGCTCATGACCGCCCTTCTCATTTGGGAACGCACGGGCTTGGTAGGAACGATCAGGGTCGCATCCGAGGATACACGGGTTGAACCCAGCCACATTCCCCTTCGCGTGGGCGAAATCGTTTCTATCCGTGAAATGACCAACGCCCTGCTTATCGGTTCGGACAATGACAGTGCCATGGTGCTTGCGCGAGCTGTCGGAGGCTCCCATGGATCCTTCATTTCCATGATGAATGCCAAGGCCAAGGCTCTGGGTTGCCGGAACACAGTTTTCAAAAATCCGCATGGATTGCCGACCCCCGGCCAGGTTACCACTGCCTCCGATTTGATGAAAATTTTCCAGAAAGTTCTCAGCATCGCAGAACTGCGCCGTATCTGCAGCATGAAAACCTTCCGCCTTTCCACCCAGATAGGCACCCAGAACATCCGCAACCACAACAAGCTTCTTGGTGTTTACGCGGGCATGGGGCCGGCCAAGACAGGCTGGACCCATTCCTCCCGACATACCTACGCCGCCTCTGCCTTTCGAAATGGTCGTGAACTGCACCTGATCATTCTCAACAGCCCCAACAAGTGGGTGGATGCCCGTACGATTTTCGACCGGGGATTTGAAACACCTTCCCGCAAATCCCCCCTGCCCCCGGATGTCATTTTGGCCGGGAACCCGCCTGCACAGCCTGCATCTGCCAAGGTTGCCCCGGCCCCCGTTATTGAAACCGTCGCATCTGCCCCGTTTCCGGCCCGGCTGATTCCAGTTCAGGCTGCTTCTTCGTCAGCGTTGCATGTGCTGGGTGCGCCGGCTGAAAACCGGGCGGCTGTCACCACCCATAAGGTTCGCAAGGGAGAGACACTGTTTTCCATCGGGAAAAACTACGGCATTAATGTTCCCCAACTCCTGCGCTATAATTCCCTGAGCAATCCCGACCAGATTCAACCCGGTCTGGTTCTGTTTATCCCTTCCGTTCCCACCTCCTGAACCTGGCATTCCCTGGAATCCGGATCTGTAACGAAGACCCTAAAGGCCGTGAATAAGTATCATTGATCCTTTTATCGGTTCAGGTTTATTTTGAGGATCGTCTGGGGAAACCGCTCAAACAGAACAGGAGAATCGGGATCGGTATGCCTTCGATGGAAAAGTGTCCGCCGATATAAACGCCTGTGATCAATACCGCAAGAGCTGGGCAGCTCATTGTGATTATCGCAATATTCAGTTTTCTGAGCCTCCAGAATCCTGGTCATCGTTGCTCAGCTTTCCCTTGGATCCAGTTGCGAACGGGAAGGAAGAAAACCAAGAGAATGAATAACTATCCGGATACGGGGAGAAATAACGGGGCGTATTGCAAAGGCGATGATGGCCGGGTTTCGTGGAGCTGGCGTTCTGGATTTACCTAACGTCCCCAGTGTGCCATGCGCGTTCCGCGCGTTGTCTGACTGGCATGGTTAGCTCTTCTTCAGTATCCGACCCCGCTGATAAACATATTTTTATTCCGGCCGCCTTGTTCGGATTTTTCTGTTTTGATCCTCTCGCTCAACCAGACCTTAATGATGGATTGGCGGGTGACTCCGATGAGGGAAGCCTGCTTATCAAGCTCGGAAATCATCCAGCTCGGTAAATCGACATTGACCCTTCTTGGTTGGAGACCAGGCCGACGCGCACTCTTCCAGTCGGGGAAATCGCTGATATCCTCACCATCGTCAAATCGCCGCTCCAATTCTTCAGCGGTTATTGTAGCCTTCTCGTTCTTCATTTCTGGATCTCCTTACTGATATGAGGCGGATCGAATCCCCTCGCATCGTATAGAATGCAGTCCAAAGCATACCATCATGCTGTGCGATGATCGCTTCTCTTGGTTCCGTGATCGAACGAACAGGAACCACAATTCGCCTCTCATCAAGCCACAAAAGCTTCGCACGATCGAAATTAATACCATGCTTCTCGACGTTAATTTTGATTTTTGCAGGGTCATACTTAAACTCCACAAAAGTGGAAAAACTATACCGTAAATGGCGTCAAGTTATACTTTTTGAACTCCCAAGGTGCCTCACGGCTGCCCGTGGCGCGGCTCCTGCGCCGAGCGAAGCGAGGTAGCAGGAGGCGTGACGCGGGTAGCCGTTGAGTCGACCGCCTTGTTCGCATTCTCTTCTTCGTCGATCTGCCGCAAGGCTCGCACCATGGCGATGACGTCGAAGCCGTATTTTTGGGCGACTGCAGTCTTTGCGCGGCGAACCCCAGAAATCACCGGATCAGCTGTAACTGTTTAAATATCAAGTGTCTTCATCGTATTAAATGAGTTCTTCTGGACTGCACATGAACGGCAAACGGAAGCCAGCATCGAAAACCACGGCACGAAGGTGATCTCTCGTGTAAGGATTGGCGATGTGCTTGAAGTTCCATGTCACAAGGTAGTTCAGCTGATGCACGGGAGCCGCAGCAATATGAACCGCATCCGAGGCTGCTTTTTCTGGCACCAATCCAGCCTGAAGCAGCTTCTGAGCCAAAGCGCCAACCCCCTCGGTCAGTTCCAACATAGGAAAGGGTGAAAGAAACTCCAGCCTCTGAGGTGCCATATCGGCATCTCCAAGCCTTGCTTCCTGCAAGACCTCTTGAGATGTGAACAAATCGAAGCTCGATCTGCCACCGTCCCACTAAGCCCGAGTGTTCGTTTGCCTGGATGCTTGGATAGCATTCATCGAAGGCCGGGCCACGTAATAGCTCGGAATCGTGGTCTCGATGTATGCGGTTGGCATGGAACTATTTCATTTGCGAACGGTAAGGTCATCTTACGTCTGAACGACGGCGAACTCTGACTTCTGGGTTCATGGTTAGATGATCATGGTGGGCTGAACTCCCAGCGGGTCAAGCGTTAGTATTAAAGCCTTGTTAGCTACAATTAGTCGTAAATCTCGCTCCACGGAAAGCCAATTTGTCGGTCGCGACCGTAGTGGCCATCCCTTCGCAGCCAAGAATAAAAGACTATCCCAAGTCGCTCAGATTCATAATCGATGGGCAAGCCATTCATTTTGCAATGATGCCCCCGCGCTATGACGAAGCTGACGAAATCAGCTAATTCCAAGCAAGGGTGTGAGGCTGGTCGCAGAAACAACGGTTCAGGAACGGGTAACCCATGAGAAATGTAAGAGTAAATTAATTGGCGCTGAGAGCCTTGGAAGGCGTCCCGTGCCCAGCCATGAATTATTGGCCCCAAGCCTATGAATTCCTTCTCCGCGTCGAAGTGAAGTATAGGAGTAAACCCCAGCTTCGAAAAACCGTAGATCAAGTCCGCGATAAGCGCGAGGTAGCAATCCCGTTTCAACTCGGCGAGCGAACTCTTCGAATCGCTTGCGAACGAAACGCTAAATATAAATGCGTCCGCTGAATTCCTGCGAATTAGCTCAAACACCTCAGCAACGAAAGATTCGATCTTTAGTCTTTCCCATGATTGAAAAACCAGGTTCTTTTTCCGTTGATCCCCGGAATGGAGGATTTTCATGTGGATATGCCAACTCTCAGGGTCCAAGTCCGGCTCAAAACGGCTTTTAAGCGAATTCAGTTCTTGTTCAATGCGGTCAACGAAAGGTTTGTTCCCCCCAACTAGTGAGAAGCAAAATATATTGCCGATCTCGGACTTTCGCGCTGCATCGTCTCCAAAAAAGAGAACTTTTCCCATCTCTGATTTAGTTGGTAGCTTGAGAAGAGTTTTCGCACTGCAGACTGGGCACTGAATCTCGGTGGACTGTGATTGCCAGAATTTATTGTTGGTCCTTTCGTCGAAATCTCTTGGAATAACCGGTGCCAACGAGTGTTGATACGATAGATCGAGAGGCACGGGGAACTCTGCCTTGCATTTCTCACAAATAGAACGAGCCGAGGCAATGTCTGGAGGCGCGAATTTTATCATTTTAGGCTAACGTCGACCGTGTGCCACGCGCTTTAGCGCCTTGGCTCGACGGTCTGGCTCGATCTTTTTATATACTTTAAGGGAAAAAGAACAGCTTGAATGCCGGCCAAAAGGAAGACTGCCAAGGTGCCAGCTACAGAATATCCGAACATGGCCCAAACTAAATATGCCCAGACTGAAATCGAAGATGGCGTTTCGCCAAAAAGTGGGGCTAACCCCAGCGGAATTACGACCCCTATACAACCGCCTACGAATGAGGAGCAAAGTAGTATAATTCCTAATTTTCTAGAGGGCTTGAATGAAAGGCTGATAATGGTAGAAATCAAAATCGTTACCGACACGAATAACGCTGCGATGAACAGCGCCGTAAAGAGTAGCAGCAAACTACCAAATACGATCCAGACGACTATCATTTCTTTATCGAACGTCCCCAGTCAGGAATCACCGCTTGCTTCTGGCGTGGCTCCTGCCCGCGAAGCGGATAAGCAGGAGACATGCCAAAAGTCCCGAAGGGACGGTGATTTGCTGGACCGGTCTGTTTGCATTTATGGTTCTTCTCGGTTCATCCAATCGACTATATCTGTTTTCAAACTTTCTGGAACATTGCTCCATCGGGTAGTGGAAAAAAGCCGCAAATCTTTGACTGTAGAAATGATATGCTTAAACCAGTCCAAATAGGTCCATTCACGTGGTTTGGGAGAATATAAAAATCTACCTGATGGATCCCAGTGAACCTCGACTGCTTCACGGTAGATCATCGGATAAGTGTTCTTCTCTGGATAAATGAGGAGACGGTCATGCTCATCAATCGAAACCACTGCGATAAAATCGGCACTCATTTTGTTTGCTAACGTCCGTGGTCAACCAGCCCGCGTAGCGGGCTTGGGTGAACCACATGGTTCGGACTTCTTTCTATCAGGTTATCTCGCATCTGGCATGTGAAAAGAACGGCTCTGCCCGGAAGCTGGTAAGGTTGACCTGGCCTGAGTCTGGGTCATGGCTCAATCAATGGTCTGTGAACTCTTTCGATGTTTCCTTTGTCTCAGATTTCTTGTCCGAGGGACCTGCTTCAGCGATCTCCTACAGCTCGCGGGGATCAGACCGACTGGAGCGGACGAGAGTTACTACAAAAATCGGGTGCTGTAGGGGATTCGCTGCAAGAAGGGGTTCGGTTTTATGGTACATTCAATTCCGTATAGGATACAGATTCAGTAGCACTCACTGTCAAAACGACCAGATCCAAGCTTTTTTGAATTCTGGGCCAGCTTGTAGTTTGTAAAACGAGGATGGAAATTTTTCTAGAAAGTAAATTCTGTTGATACCGCAGGTTTTGATCTGTGGTAATGAGTAAATCAAAATCATTTTGTTCTGCCATGGAAATCAAATCTCCGTTCGACAGTTTGTCCCAGCCTAATTCGTAGGCTGTATAGACTTGATGGGAAGGAAAACTATGGCGCAAAGGAACAGGAGTGCCCTGATCAAACAATATCTTCTTCATGCAACCAAGCTGTGCCCTGTGTGCTCAAGCACAGCTTCGACATGCTGTCGGGTAACGCCGGGGAACCATTCCAAAAAATCATCAACACGGGCGCCCGCTTCGAGGTTTTCGAATAAGGCTAGAACGGGCACGCGTGTGCCACGAAATAACCAAGCACCACTAACCTTGCCGGGATTGCGTTCTACTGCGCTACACTGTGCCCAATCAAGCATTAAATCAAAGTAAACCAACTCAAGGGGAGAGCAAGTCTGGTCTTTTTCATTGAAAGCCTGCAGCCACCGATCTCCTACAGTCCAGCGAAGCGGAGCGGGAGGGAATTGGCTATACTACATAGTTCGGAAATCTTTCTATCAGGTTATCTCGCATCTGGCATCTCAAAAGAACGGCCCTTGCCGGAAGGTCGTAGGGATGATCTGACCTGAGTCTGGGTCGTGGCCGAATCCAAGATCTGTGGTCTCATGAGTTTCTTCAGTTTCTGAAGATTGTTTCTCGCGCAAAGTCGCCAAGCTCGCAAAGGACTCTGGAATCAAAAGTCCCCTTGTTTTCTTCTACTTCCGAACGCTGCAAATGACCTGCCGTAGGAGTTTAAGCGACTGAAGGTTGGGTGCATGCGTCTTGTTCGGATTATTTTCGTTCCCGCAGAATTCTCCGCTCCAAGCTGGGCCGTCGGGCAGCGTGGATGACTAGCGCGATGATCCAAGTGTCGGTGTGGAGCCTGTAAAAAAGGGAGTATGGAAATGGCTGGATGATGACCTTACGAAAGTCCAGATATGCTTTGCGATAAATGCTTCCATTCTCTCGAATAATTGGGAAGTAGTTGTAAAAGGTAGCGATAAAGCGGTCACCCAGTCCTGCATAACAGTCTTCATCATACCATGCTGCCGCCTCGGCAATATCCTGCAATACTGCGGGAAGAATCTGGATATCTTTCACGCGCGTAGCGCATTCAAATTTATTTTGAACTGGTCAACGGTGAGTGCAGAGGAGGGATTCTGAAGAAAATCCGACCATCTCTCCGCCAATATATCTTTTTCTTCTTGTGTCACTTCCATCGCAGCAAGTTCGGACGAAACGGATTTCCACAGATCATCAACGAGTTCCAACTTCTCGCGGATGGAAAGTGACTGAACTTGAGGCAACTCATTAAGACTCATGATGAAATCCTACCACCCGGAAACCGGAAGCCAAGGGCATATTTTGGAGCGAAGCGGCTCGGATACCTTTTCCGAACGTCCCCAGTCACCTGCCCCGGACCGCCGGCGCGACGGATGCCGGGAGCGAAGCGACCAAGCATCTGGCGTGCCAGCGGGTAGGTGTTAGGCGGATCGCTCCGTTAGCATTTTTTGTTTTATTTGTAAAGTGGCTTTCCATACGGCACGGTAAGAGTAATTGCTTCTTTTGGATCATGCTTCGATACGAGTGTTACAAGAAGGGAGTCAGAAAGAATTGGGCCTTTGATCTCCAGCATAAATGGCGTTCCTTTCGTATCATTTTCTTTTCTGGGTACTTTATAATACCAGGCCTTCAATTCGGGAGGTTCGATCTTATGCGGTTCGCTCCAAGTAATGCGAATCCAATAACGTTCAGTCGGAACTTCTTCAATCCACGTTGACCGCACATTCAGCATTTGGAAGTCGTCATATTGGGTGACCGCGGCCTCGTCTATCTTAAACGCAATCTTGTCCGTAAAACGGAAAATCCCTGTGGGAAGCTGGTAACCGCAACCGCTCACAAACACAGCAACGAGAAGCATGATGATGATCGTGCGAGGCATATTTATTTTTGGCCAACTTCCGTTGTCAACCAGCGCGCGTAGCGGGCTTGGGTGAACCACTTGGTTCGGAAATCTTTCTATCAGGTTATCCTACATCTGGCATCTCAAATAAACGGCCCTTGCCGGAGGGGGGGTAAAGATGATTTGACTTGGGTCTGGGTGATGGCTGTAGCAAAGGTCGGTGGGCTCCCTCGGTGTTTCTTCTGTTTCTGAAGATTGTTTCTCGCGCAAAATCGCCAAGCGCGCAAAGGACTTTGGAATCAAAAGTGCCGAAGGCATGGGGATTAACTGAATCGCTCTGTTCGGATTTTAGATTATTGATTGTCCTTTGTGGTCGAGCCACGCAATAAGAGCAACTGCTACGACAAATGGCCATACACTAAAACTGGCGATTGCCATACCACAAAGAATACAGAAAGCGCCTTGGTAGAAACCAGCTTTGTCCGCTTTGAAGAACGCGGAAACTACAACTTTATACAGACCAGCAATCGCAACTGCTGACCCGATTATGTAGGCAGCAGTCCTGGCAATGGTCAAAAGATTTAAGTCGAGCCCAGATATCTCGGGAAGAAAGTGTAGCAAAACGAGCAGGATCGCAATCCACAAAAATGCGTGAGTAAGTTTCTTCATATTGCCTCCGAACGTCCGCGATCAATGGCACCGGACCGCTGGCGCGACGAGTGCCGGGAGCGTAGCGACCAAGCACTCGGCGTGCCAGCGGGTAGGTGTTCGGTGGATCGCATTATTCGGTATTTTTTATCGTGTAGTTAGTTTTGCAATCCTGTGTCTGCACAGAAGAATCCATAGAGAAGAGATTATTCCGATCAGAAGAAGGCTAGTGATCAACGCGTCTGTCACGCTCGACCACACTTCGATGAAAATGGAAAATCCTGTGAACGTTACAAGTAGACTCATTGCACCGACACCCAAGATAACCGTAATGATTGCTGCAACCTGGCCTCCTCGATAGGACGACCACTGGAGAATGGCAATGAATGCGGCGACTATTGTGATTGGAATCAAAGTCAACACTGCCAGTGCCGCCAGCATCGCCCACAGGGGTGGAACCGCATAGGCCAAAATCGGTGGTGCGATATTCATATTTTCACCGAACGTCCGCGGTCAGATGCCCCGGACCGCTGGCGCGACCAGTGCCGGGAGCGTAGCGACCAAGCACTCGGCATGACTGCCGGTAGGGGTTATCTGGACCGCTCTGTTCGCGCTTATTCATTGCCGGAAAAGGTGGGTGTGATCTCTGGAGAGTCTGCTTCAGAATACTTCCTTCTGGGCCGGTAGGGAAGCGGCAAATCGCTGCAGGTGCCTTGGATATTTTCTTTGCAAGCCGCGGCTGACCTCGGAGGGGAGAGTGCGCGTTCCGTGAACACGAATCGGAAACTCCGAACTATATTTTTCTCGGCTGGACTCGCCATCAAACGGAATGGAAAAAAACCTTGCATTAAAAATGGAGCGAAGCGGCTCGGATATTCTTGGCGAACGTCCCCAGTCAGGAATCACCGCTTGCTTCTGGCATGGCTTCTGCCCGCGAAGCGGAATCAGCAGAAGCCATGCCAGAAGTCCCGAAGGGACGGTGATTTGCTGGACTGGTCCGTTAGCATTTTTGCTTGTATTTCATTGCGATGGTCGTCGCGATCGTTGGTGGTATAAGATAGGCAAATGCCAGAATAATCTGGATTGGGAATGGTTGTCGCGCTTCCATGTCAAAAAAGGGCAGGAGCGTTCCAGTCAGAAAAATTATCCATATCACCGACAACCCAAAGAATATCCATGTGATCTTCCGGATTTTTGCCGAGAATATCCAAGCGAAGCCAAGAGGAAGAATCACTGCTGAAGTCGTAAGAGCGGAGTGATCTTGCATGGGCAATGCGATTCCGAGCAGCACGAACATCACGATCGCTGCCCCCGCTTCGAAGTACAGATGAGGCAGCACACCGTGCTCGGCATGCGGGAACAAGCCCGGCGCCACGAGTGCGACTGTGGAGTAGCCCCACGCAGCGAGAGCGCCCAGGCTCACGAGCGTATTCATGTCGCTCGTGCGGTGCTTCAGGGCCACCCATGCAAGCTTCAAGAAGCGCAACCCAGGCCCAAAGAGAACACCCGTTGCGAGCGCGAGCTGCGCCCAGCGCGCAACTGGGCCAGCTGTGCCCGGGATAGCTCCGTGGGACATCGCAAGCGCGAGCAGCGGGCTCGTGAGGGCCACGGCGATGGCGAAGTCGCGACGGATCCCTGCGTGCTCAGCATCTTCGGCGGTCTCAAGCGCGGCGGCCCGTGAGCTCGCGTCTGGCTTGGAC
>ENA-ORBV01001907-ORBV01001907.1-microbial-mat-metagenome-genome-assembly--contig:-NODE-1907-length-45189-cov-10.732954_pt1 | contig 45189 bp, 49 predicted proteins | sample MGYA00237777_ERZ505514 | MGnify/ENA primary metagenome ERZ505514 (study PRJEB26160, sample SAMN06269048) | microbial mat metagenome | isolation source: Oligotrophic lake microbial mat | place... | reverse complement strand
TAGGTAAGCTTGCGCGATGGCTGCTACGCCGGTATTGTGCCCCGCATGGCCGAGCAGCAGACGCCAGAGATCACTGCGGAGGACGTGCAGGGGCTGAAGTTGCTCCGCAGGATCGGTCCGCTCCTGTCCAGTCTTCGGAAGGTCGGCACCGAGCAGGCCAGCCAAGCGTTTTCGAGACGTCGGACAGCGCATCACCGCTGTCGATGACACGGTGATCGAGACCTTCATTGCTTCAAGACGAAAGCCGAAATAGGACCACCGCAGGTCTGAACGCCTGCGGCGTTCGACGCTCCGGGCATGTCACCGCCGGCGAACCAATGCGGCTTGCTTCTGTCGTCCACGCAATCGCCGTGCCGAACACGATTGCCATCCATGGCCTTCGTTCACTCGGAGTGTGCTGCGCTTCGCCATCCTGGCTTCGCTTGCAAACAGCGCCGGCTCCGTGGCACGGGCAACCCCGCACGACTTTCAATAGCGGATCGCGAGGCCGGCGTCGGAGAAGAATGGGGCCGCGTCGTTCGTCAGCCCCCAGCCGACGCGGAGACCGATTTCGACGTTCTTGCTCACGAGGTAGTGGAAGCCTGGGCTGACGAATGGCTGGCTGGTGGGCACGGGCAGCCCGGCCGTGTAATTGCCGAACCACTCCGCATGCACTTCCCAGCGTTCAGTCAGAGGAATGCGGAGCACCACCGACGGCGTCCAGCGGCTGAACCATTCGTCGAGACCCTCGGCATAGGCATAGCGCATCGCGCCGTCGATCCGACACTCGCCGGGTAGTTCCCAGCCCGCGACGAACGTGGCCACCGGGGAGGTGCCAAAGATGTCGCCGTAGACGGGTGTCGTGGCCTCGATGATGAAGGCACTCTCCGGTTGCCACCCCTCCTGGGCCGAGGTGTTCACCTTGAGGCCGTAGAGAACGCTCGTCTCGTACAGCGATGAGCCGTCGAGCGTGCCCTCGCCCACCTCAACGCTCGTGACGACGTTGCCTTGTGAGCCGACGCCGTAGTTCACGCCGAACCGTACTTCGAGCACTTCCGTGACTCCATACCGCACCAGCCATTCGGGATAGTTGTTGGTCGGGAGGCCTTCGAGGTTGTCAATATAGACATACGACGCTTCGTGGAGGATTTCCCCTTTGTCCACCACATGGGTGCAGGGGGTGAAGGCATCGCGGTCGGTGCCCAGATCGGCCCGCTCCGCCCTCACGGCGGACTGCGAAACAAGCACGCCAAGAGAGGCCATGAGCAAAATAGCCGCGGCACGGTACGCAATACGGAGCGGGCGCACGGCGATCCCCTCGAAGGACATCATCCCGGCAGATACTTCGTCCACTGGAGGCAATCGCAGACCGGTTTTCCGGAAGAACCGGCAACCCTCATCAGGACTTCCCCGCTTTCCAGCTCCCCTCTGTTTCGCAGTCGCGAAGGTGGTCACTACGCCCGGTGGGGGTCGAACCCACGACCTTGGGATTAGAAATCCCATGCTCTATCCAGCTGAGCTACGGGCGTGAAGGGGGTGCGCGTTTGCACCACGGGGCTCCTGTCTTGCAGCGTGCGTTCCGTGGGCCAGTGCCCCTCTTTTCTACCATGCAGGCGTTGTCGGCGTCGCGACCACGGCATGGTGCGACGATTCTGAGGTTGCCCTTGGGAGCGTCTGGTGGGCCTCCGCGGGTGCTACGATACGGAGCATGGATGCACGCGTTCTTTCTCCGGTACAGCGACGAAACGGATGAGGTCGATCGACAGCATGGCCGCTCCTGGGCAGGGAGTCGCCCGTCTGCCCCGCCGCCGCTCCCTTCAGGCCGTTGCAACCGGAACCGTCGGGGCCGTGGCCGCGCGGGCGGCGGCTCGAGCGACGCCACCCGCCTCACTCCGAAGCCTGGCCGGAGGCCGACCGCTCATCGGCGCGGCCGTTCCGACGAACTTCTCCAAACAGCTCAGCCACGAAGCGGTCCAGATCCTGGCCGAACAGTTCGATACCGTCACTCCCGCAAACGCCATGAAGTGGCAGAGCCTGTGTCCGGAAGAGGGCGTGTACCGGTTCCAGCCGGTGGACAACCTCGTGACGCTCGCGCGCGACAACGGCCAGCGCGTCATCGGCCACACGCTCCTGTTCAACCGTGACGGCAATTATCCCGACTGGATTTTCCGCGATCGCGAGACAGAAGCCGATGCCCGCGTCGTCTGGCGCCGCGTCGAGTCCCATGTCGAGACGCTGATGGGCCGTTACGAAGGCAGGATCGATTCCTGGGATGTGCTCAACGAGTTCGTCGAGCCCCACGAGCCCGGTTACCGCGTGACCGCGCTTACGCGCGTCCTCGGCCAGACGTTTCCGGAACGCCTCTTCAAGCTCGCGGCCTCGATCGACCCGAGGGCGAAACTCATCTACAACGATTTCGCTGTCGAGCAACCGAATCGCCGCAAGGCAGTGCAGGAATTCGTCCGCTCCCTCCTAGACCGCGGGTGCCGTATCGACGTGGTGGGCAGCCAGAGCCACCTTGAAAGCGACGACGATGTCGGCGAACAGATCGACGCGATGATCAAGGACTTCGCCGGCCTGGGCGTCCGCGTGGCGCTCACGGAGCTCGATGTCGACGTGATTTCAAGAAAGCTCTACTGGAACCCTGAGACCCGCCCACAGGCTGTTGCACAGAACCCGTATGTGAACGGCGCTCCCGACGACGTGCTCGAGTTGCAGGCCGATGTCTACCGTCAGGTTTTCGATGCCGTGCTCACGAACCGTAAGCACGTGGATCGGGTCACGTTCTGGGGTGTCACGGACGCCGACAGTTGGCTCAACCACTGGCCGTGGGAACGGGTGAACCACGGACTCCTCTTCGATCGGGACGGCAAGCCCAAGCCGGCGTATCACGCGCTCGCCGAAGCGCTGGCTGCTGCAGAGTGACGGGACGAGTCCAAGCGATGCTTCTCCCTACGCCGGGAAGCCATCACCGATCACGCGTCGTCGGTTTCGGCCGGCTGGTCGCCGTCACCGGCGGTGTCATCGTGACGTTGCCGTCGATCGGTCCGTCGGAAGACGGCCACGACGTCCTCGACCGGGACGACGAACAAGAGGTTGTTGCCCTCGAGGTCGACCGGGATGGCGTTTTTCGGGTGGAAGAGCACCTTGTCGTACTTCGCAATGGGCACGTCGGCATCCCGCTCCACCTGGAGGCTCACCTCCACGACCCTCCCACTGATCGTGGGGATTTCCGCCTTGTCGGGGAGGACAATGCCCCCCCGTGTGGTCTGACGGTTCTCGTCCTTGCGGATGAGCACCCGGGTTCCCAACGGCTCGACAAATTCATCCATCGCCTGCCCCTCGTGCTGCCCGTCCACGGCTTCTGGCAAAGCTCGATGTCACCTTGCCGACTTTCCTGGCACGGTTCTACCATACGCCCTGTTCACGCCCCGGCTCCCGCGACATGACGCCACGCAGTCCCGATTTCATCTGCATCGGTGCCCAGAAAGCCGGTACCTGGTGGTTGCGGGACAATCTCCGCAGCCATCCTGGAATCTGGATGCCGATGGTGCCGGAGCTGCACTATTTCGACGAGGCGCTCGAGGGGGCGATCTTTCCCCCTCGCCTCGCCAGTGAGCGGGCAGCCGACGAGACGTGGCGAGCCGCTGCACTCGCGGAGCTTCAGCGGCTGGCGATGGGGGGCAACGTGGCGGCCGCGGCGTGGTGGGCGACGTACGCCTTTCTTGATCGCGACGACCAGTGGTACCGGTCGCTGTTTGCGTTCGCCCCTCCCGAAAGTGTCGCCGGCGAGATCACCCCGCGGTACATGCTGTGCGGGGCGGAAGAGATTGCCCACATGCATAAGGTCGCTCCGCACGCCAAGCTCCTCTTCATGCTCCGGCATCCCGTGGAGCGGTTCTGGTCGCAGTGCAAAATGAAGCACGCGGGCGGCCGCCTGCCTCGCGGCGAAGCGGAGGAGATGCGGCTGTTTGACACCCCAAACGGCCGACCACGCGGGGAATATTCCAAGGCCATTCTGCGGTTCTGTCAGGCGTTCGCCCCGGAGCAAATGCTGCTTATTTTCCAAGAGGGCATCATCCACCAACCGGCCGCCGTCATGGAGGCCATCCACGAGTTCCTGGGGCTTCCCGAGGCGCCGCTCAACATTGCCGATCTCCAGGAACCGCGGAACCAGTCGGCCAGCCGCGAGCCGATGCCCGCTGGGCTGAGGGCTCGGCTCGACGCTGCGTATCGCACGGAAATCGAGGCGATGGCGGGCGTGTTTGGCGGCTACGCGGCGGGTTGGCTGGATGACAAGCGATCCGGTGAATCACCGCCGCCGGTTGTCCGCTTGTCCGGAGCCCATGTCGATGCCCTGGCACACCGTGCCGAACAGGCTGCTCGGCGACGCGCCGGTCGCACGAAGATCTTCTGTGTTTCCATGCAGCGCAGCGGGACGACCTCGGTGGGCGACTGGCTGGAGGCGAACGGCCTCACGCGGGTCGGATCTCCGACATCAGTACGGATGGGATGGACCCGGCTTTGGATGCAAGGGAATTACGACGCGATCTTTTCGAGCAGCGAGTTCAAGCGAGCCGACGTCTTCGAGGACGACCCCTGGTGGTGTCCGGACTTTTTTCGGGTCGTGGCGGAGCGGTATCCCGACGCGAAATTCATTCTGCTCGAGCGGGATGCTGATGCGTGGTTCGACTCGATGTGTCACCACAGCGGTGGTCGAAATCCAGGATGGACGGACATCCACGCCCGCATCTACGGGCGCGAGGCTGATCTGGAGGAGGTCATCCGAAAGAATCCAGGCATCCCGTCGGACGGGTGGAGCATGCTCTCCATCGTCGAGCACCGCGAACACTACCAAGCGGTATATCAGCGGCATGGAGAGACCGTTCGGTCGTACTTCCGAGATCAGCCTGATCGCCTGTTTGTCGGTCGTCTCGACGCCCCCGACGTGTTTCAGAGGATGTGTGGGTTCGTCGGCATTGAGCATAATGCTCAAGTTCCGGTGCCGCGATCGAATGCCAGTACGGATGCCATGCGGCACGCCCTCGAGGCGTATTTGGAAAAGAGGGCACGATGACGAGCAAAGCGTTCAACGAACGAGGCTTCCGCGCCGCGGCGACCGAACCACTCACCGTGTTCATCGTGTCATGGGGCCGCCCGCTCTACCTGTGGTCATGCCTTGATGCACTTTACAGGCTCACTCGCTCTCCGGTGCGATTCGTGCTCCTCGACAATGCGCATCCCGACCCCATGGTCGGGGAGGTGATCGCCGGCTTCGAGCGTCGCGGCCTTTTCGCCGAGGTGGTGCGGTTCGAGACGAACTCGTTTGCCAACATCACCGAAGCCTATGCCGAGCGGCTTGCCGACGTGGGGCCGTTGCACGTCTACATGGAGAGCGACTGCGTTATCCAGACCGGGGCACCCTGCTGGCTCGCCGAAATGAGGCGCATCATGGAGGCGAATCCCACGATCGGGATCTTGGGCAGCCTGATCAATCCGACCGATTTCGTTTCCCGTGAGGCGGCGGTGCAGATCACGGGCGGAGATGAGACCCGAGCGGAGTTTCTAGCGAAATTGCACAGCCCAGAGCGGGCGTTCCTCGACGATTCCACATGGGCTGCCATGCGAGACGACTACGTGGTGACCGCACCGCCGTGCCCGATCACCAATCCTCCAGGTCGCCTGATGATGCTGCGAACCGACGTCATGCGGCGGCTGGGCTTCCATGTCGACGGGCAGCTCGCTGGCATGATCCGTAACCTGGGGCTCGAGCCTGCCGTGACTCCCCGCGTGCGTCATCGCCACCTAAGTCTGCTGAATGTGTTCGATTATCTCGACTACGATCAGCGGGGGCGGGACCAGTTTTTTGCTCCCCGGCCGCCGGCCTGACGGCTTCATGGCGGTCGTCGTGGCGGCGATGAACCAGGCTCGTCGGCTGCCTTCGCATTCGGTTTCGTGAGGGCACCTGGGCTCTGTACAACGTGAGTCGCGTATCCCGACAGGCTGTGATGAATCGGCTTCAGAATAACCCAGAGAGTGGGGAACCCGCATGATTTCGGTATTCGGTTCGGACCTCGGCGAGCGTGAAATCGAAGCCGTGGCCACGTGCATGCGGTCGCAGTGGCCGGGATTCGGGAAGTTGGTCGAGCAGTTCGAACAGGCCTTTGCGGCCCGTCTGGGATTGCCGGCCTTCGCGATGGTCGACAGCGGCTCAAACGCACTTTTTCTGGCTGCTCGGCTCCTTGACCTGCCGCCTGGCTCGGAGGTGATTGTTCCCTCGTTCACGTGGGTGTCGTGTGCCCAGGCGGTGCTGATGGCGAACCTGCAGCCGGTGTTCTGCGACGTCGATCTCGACACCATGAACGTCCGGCGTGAGCATGTCGAGGCCTGCCTGTCGCCAAGGACGGCGGCGGTCATGGTCGTTCACTACAGCGGCCTTCCGGTTGATCTCGACCCAATCGTCGACCTCGGCCTCCCGGTGATCGAAGACGCCGCGCATGCAGTGAATGCAAAGTCGCGCGGGCGGGCCTGTGGGGGAATCGGCGACGTCGGGATCTACAGTTTCGACGCCGTCAAGAACCTCACGGCCGGCGAAGGGGGCGGCGTCACGGCTCGCGACCCAGGACGCATCGCTCGGGCGAAGCAGTTGCGGTACTGCGGGATCGGCAAGTCTGGCTTCGATGCCGCCACGTCCCGGCAGGGGCAGCCCCAGCGATGGTGGGAGTACGAGATTCGCGAGCCCTTCATCAAGATGCTGCCCACGAATATCGCCGCGGCAATCGGTCTGGTGCAGCTCGAGCGGTTGGAAGCGTTGCAATCCCGCCGGCGGGAGATCTGGCAGACCTACCAGCATGAGCTGGCTGATATCCCTGAGGTGATCCGCCCCCAGGAGGCAGAGCCAGGCGACCAGCACGGCTATTTCACCTACTGCATCCGCGTGCCACGCCGTGACGAACTCGCCCGGGCCATGCTCGCGGAGGGGATTTACACGACGCTTCGCTATCACCCGCTCCATCTCAATCGCCTCTACGGGCAGACTGATCGACGCCTCCCGAACTCCGAGCGGCTCAATGAAGAGGCGATCTCCATCCCGCTCCATCCGCGGCTGACCGACGCTGAGGTCACGACCGTCATCGGATCGATTCGGAAGTTCTTCGGCCGCTCACCAAGGGAGTGAGGGGCTCACCGCGCTGGTGAGAACCTGCATTTCCGCGTGAAAGCGGGCTGTTTCCGGGCCGCATGCCGGGCTGCCCCGCGTTTGTGGCTCCCCGTTTTGGTGAGGCCTGGCGCCGTCTCGCGCGCCGGCCGAGCGAAGAAGTTTTCGTAGCCGCACTGCTGCTTTTCTGCGGTTCTCGCCCTCGTTTCATGCCGTGCTCAGCGTTTGGCACGCCGCATGCATTTCCTCTTTGCGTCGCGAACGATCGCGGCGGATTGAAGTTCGAAAGTCGGCGGGGTGCCCGCCGGAAAAAAAAGAGGTGGCGAAATGATGGTCGTCGCAGTGGGAATCACGTCTGAGGAGGTGCGATCGCTTGCCGGGCAGGTTCCGGCGGCTCGGACGGCACGTGCTCCTGGCGTCTTGAAGTGTCTGGTCGTGTCGGGAGACGAGAAGCTTCGTCACCGTCTCGGCATGATGGCCGATCTGGCCGACTGGTCGACGTGTGAGACGCCGGTGGATGCCGCGGAGCTCCGGTCGCTCGTCGACAACGACTTTCACTTAGTGATCACCGACATCGCCTGTCCGCTGGGCGAGCGGGTCAACGACACGGTGGAGATCACCGAAGAGTTTGCGAGCCGCAACGGCACGGTCGTCGTGGTGTGCGGCTCGGGTGAGAGCGTGGATGAGGAGTTGTGGGCGAGGCAGCTCGGAGCCTGGGTGTATCTGCCCGGCGTGTCCGGCAGCGACGCCTTCATGTCCCTGTTCGGCGAGGCGCGTCGGATCTTCGATCGCCGGGGAGCCTTTCAGTTGGTGTAGGTCGATTGATGAATCAGCTTTTGGTCGCGTTGGCCAGAAGCACGTCAGTGAGATGAGTTCGATTCTTCCGCCCCAACGTGGGCTCAATTGCAAAGGAGCAGTGTCATGAGCGCAGCCGTGGAAACCTATCGTGATGAGATGGAGGCGACCTATGCGGTCGACTTCCAGCGTGACCGCGAGCCGATCCAGGCGCGGAAGCGGTTCCCCGAGTATCGCCGCACGGGCGCCGCTCCGACTCGGGTCAGCGGCATGCACACCCGCCGCAACAAGAAATGGACATGGGGCAGCGGCCGCGGTGCCAGGATGACGAATCTCCGGGCGTTTGCCGGAGCCTTGGCCTTGGCGTTGGCCAGCGTGGTCTCGAGCGCGTCTGCCGTCACGATCAACATGAACGTGATCGGTAACCCAGGCAACCTTGGCAATGCGGGGTCGAATCCGGCGGGCTTGGGAGCGGTTTCCAGCTCGTTCCAGATGGCGACCACCGAGACGTCCAACACCGACTACGTGTCGTTTCTGAACATCGCAGACCCGACCGGCATATCTCCGGGCGGGATCTACAACACGAACATGACGCTGAACACCCTCGGCGGCATCGACTACAACATGGCCAATCCGAACGGTTCGAAGTACTCGGTCAAGGCCGGTGCGGCGCCGAACGGTGCAACGTATGCCAACATGCCTGTGAACTTCGTCAGCTGGTTCTCCGCTGCGAGGTTTGTCAACTGGCTCGAGAACGGGCAAACGTCGAATCCGGCCGATTTGGAGATTGGAACGTACACGCTCGCTGGTGTGCAGAACGGGCCGATCGTGGCACGCAATTCCGGTACCACCTACGTCCTGCCGAGCATCGACGAGTGGTACAAGGCCGCCTTCTTCAACGGGTCGACGTATACCACCTACCAGACCAACAGCAACGTCGTGCCGACCGCCACCGTGGTGACGGCGACTGCCAATGCCGCCAACTTTGGCGGTGTCGGTGGCGGACCGCTCGCTGTGGGGTCGTACGTGAACAGCTCGACCTCGTCGTACGGGCTCTTCGACATGCTCGGGAACGTGACGGAGCTCACCGACTCGAGCACCGCCGGCCAGTACCGTGCGGTAGGCGGCGGCTACGCGGGCATCCTTGCCTCGTGGGACGCCAACGCAGCCGGCATCTTCAAGAATGGAAACTTCACGAATATCAACTACGGCTTCCGCGTCGCTGCGGTGCCGGAGCCGGGCACGATCGCCCTGGCTGGAGCCGGCCTCGCCGGCCTCGGGGGTCTCGAGTGGAAGCGGCGTCGCAAGGTCAGGTCTGGCCTGATGGCCGTATGACCGGGTGGCCTGTGCTCCTTCAGAGCCAACGCACTTGCCCCGCCCCTTGCACCTGCAAGGGGCGGGGTTTTGCGCGTCCTGCGGCTGCGGCGCCCTCAGCCACGTTGAACCGACCCCGAATGTGGTGGTAGTGTCGAACCCATGAGTGATCGAGACGATTCGCGTGACGCAGGTTCCTCACGGGCTGGCGGCGTCGGAGGTGCAGGAGGAGACGACGCGACCGTCATCTCGGTCCCCGACGCTGCTGCCGTCGGCACCGGAGGCTCGACGGCCCCTCGGATTGCGGACGGCCGAGGCTCAACGGCCGATATTGGCCGGGTGCTCGAGGGCACGATGCTCGGGCCCTACCGACTCGATCGGTTCATCGGCGGCGGTGGCATGGGGGCGGTCTTTCAAGCCCTCGACACCACCCTCCATCGCACCGTCGCGATCAAGGTGCTTGCCCACCATCATTCCGACAACGAGGAGAACCTCAGGCGATTTCGCAACGAGGCCCAGTCGGCCGCTCGGCTCGATCACGAGAACATCGGCCGGGTGTATGCGGTCGGTGGTGACCAGGGCTGGCACTACATCGTGCTCGAGTACATCGAAGGCATCAATCTTCGTGACCTCGTGCGGGAAGAGGGAGCCTTCGATGCTGCCCGGACGGTTGACGTCACGATTCAAATAGCGGAGGCGCTCGAGCACGCCTCGGACCGGAATGTGGTCCACCGCGACATCAAGCCCTCCAATATCGTGATGACGCCGGCGGGCCGGGCCCGAATCGTGGACATGGGGCTCGCGCGGCTTCACCAGGTGGCCGGCGACGCTGAGCTGACGGTCAGCGGGATGACGCTCGGCACGTTTGACTACATCTCACCGGAGCAGGCCCGCGACCCACGGGATGCCGACGTCCGAAGCGATCTCTATTCGCTCGGCTGCACGATGTTCTTCATGCTTGTGGGTCGTCCGCCTTTCGCAGATGGCACGATGGTGCAAAAGCTCCTCCAGCACCAGCAAGCCGAGCCGCCGTCAATCAACGACCTTCGGCCCGATGTTCCGCGCCGCCTCGCCGCGATTGTCGCCCGCCTCATGGCAAAGGATCCCGCAGACCGCTATCAGCGCCCGGTCGAGCTCGTGGCCGACCTCGTCGAATGTGCCGATGAAGAAGGCTATTCGCTGTCTGCGCCGCGCATGCCCGTAGCGGCGGTCGTGCCGCAACGGCCGCAGGTATCGCGGCTTCCTTGGCTGGTGCCGCTTGTCCTGCTGGCCTGCCTGGTGGGCATGATGTGGTTCCTCTCCGCGACCGCGCGTCAAAGGCCCCTGTCCGCGACGGCCGTTGAAAGCGGAGCCGCACCTGGAGCGGTCGCCCACGAGGCGACGCCCACCCCTGCGGCACTCCCCAAGGTTGTTGCGGATGCTGAATCGCTCGATCGTGCGATTCAGGCGAACGAGGCCGACAGTGTCATCGAGATCGATGGCGACGGGCCCTTCGACATCGCGCCCTTCTCGGTGGCTGGCAGGAGGCTGGCTCTTCGGGCGGGTGCTGGACGGGAGCCGGTGATACGGATTCCACCAGCGGCCGATGGTGCTTCGATCCGCATCGGCAACGGCAGTCTCGCACTCTCCGGGATAGCCGTGCACGTGATGGATGGACCGCGACCCGTGGCCGCGCGCACAACCCTTTGCTCCATCGCCGGAGGGCGCCTGTCATGCGAAGCGGTTGTTCTCCGGATGCCGACGGTGCGTCGGTCTGCGAACTACGCCGCCGAGCCAGCGTCATTCATTCACGTTGGTGACACGCTCGGCACGGATACACCAGTGAATACGACGATCGTGTTTCGTGGTGTGAGGGCTGGCGGAGATGCCACGCTCGTGTCTGCCGAGATGCCACGTGGCGGGCAGATCAATTTCCAGTGGGACACCGGGGCCGCGTTGACGAGGCGACTGATATCTGCCGAGGGGACACGAAGCGGTGAGCTCGTCATCACGTCAACGTTTTCAGACGTGGTGGCGTCGTGCGGCGACGGACTCGTGAGCCTGCGGGACTCGCCAGCCCTTCCCCATGTGCCGCGACTGGCGATGCAGGCGACCGGGTGCCGGTTCATCGTGGCTGATCCCGCTCGGTCGTTCATCGAACAGGGAGGGATCGCTGATCCCCAGGTGTATGTGGCGGCCACCTCCTGGCAGGATCGTCACGGACGCTATGAAGGAACGCGGACCTTTCAGCGGATCGACGGGGCGGCAGAACGGATCGATACGCCCTTCGGGCCCCCTGCCGCGCCGTTTATTCACGATGACCGGCCAGGCGTGCCGCCCGATCCCACCGCCTGGGCTGGCTGGGGCGACTGAGCGGCTGTGTTCTCTTTCCCGTGGCGACGAATTTTCGCCCCTTCCTTGACGCGGCGTCGCGGCGGCGGTTTCATACAAGGCGTTTCGGCTGGGATACGATGGGCGAAGCCACGCCCGCCCCTGCCGCCCACGGTGGAGAAAATCGATGTTCCGCAGCAGCACGCCCTTTCGGATCGCTCTCTTCGGTGTCGCCCTTGCCGTTGCCACCCAGGGACGCGAAGCCTACGCCATCAAGCAGTTCGCCGATCAGTTTAAGGAGGTCTACGTCAAGGACGGGACACCTCTGGCGACCGAGGTAGAGACGGCCAAGTGCAACGTCTGCCACAAGGGCAAGAACAAGAAAGATCGCAACGTCTACGGCGAAGCCCTCGCCAAGCTCCTCGACAAGAAAGAAGACAAAGCAAACGTCGAGAAGATCCGTGAGGCCCTCGCGACCGTAGCCAAGGAGTCGAGCGACCCTGCCAAGCCCGACGCCCCGACCTTCGGCGCCCTTATCGAGGACGGCAAACTGCCAGGTGGCCCCGTGGAATGAGCCGATTCATTCAGCCGCCGCTGAAAGAAGAAGCTCGTCGAGGTCGCTGAGGTTCGCGATGGCCAGAGCATCGTCCGGTGCCGCGAACACGCGGACGCGTTTGACGAGGTCGTCAAATTGCTCGTGAGCCAAGCTCCGCACGACGGGAGAAAGATCCTCAAGGGGCCGCCACGTACATCGGGGCCCGCTCATGGACGGATGCTCCTCGCGGACCTGCAAGCGAAACTCCACCTCCCGCTCGACTGGTGGCGCGTCAACGATGAGGGTCTCTGCGGCGACTGTCCTTCCGAGCCTGGGGCTCAGCATCTCGGCCAGTCTCGCCGAGACCTTTGCCATCGCCGGATAGCTCCGGCCCGCAAGCGCTCTGTGGACCGATGGGCTGTGGCGAGCGTCGAAGCTGCCGGCTCGCTTGAAGAGTCGCCGGGTCGGGCCAAAGAGACCAGCCGCCAGGGGCTCGGCTGGTGTGCCGATCGATGATTTCAGGAGCCATGCAGCAAAACTTTGGTCGTCGGTACGGATGAGGGCTTCAGGATCGATGGAAGGTCGCACGATCCAGACGGCTCGCTGAAGCATCGCGGTTGCCGCACGAACCGCGTGGTGCCAGTAGACCTCGCTGAACATGACGTACCGGGCAAAGACCATGAGCTCTGCCGCAGTTCGCCCCTTTGATCGGATCGCGAGCGACGCTCCTTCCTCATCGAGGCAGAGGCTTGCCAGAAGACGTTCGCGGTCGAAGTGGCTGCCGTAAGGGACGCCGGCATGGAGGCTATCGCGGGAGAGATAGTCCATCTTGTCGACATCTACGGGCCCTGAAAGAAGTGACCGCAGGAGGCGGCCAGCAGGGTCTCGCGCGGCTCCGGTCACGAGCCCGGCCACACGGGCCGGATCGAGCTGCCACTGCATGGTGAGAACGCTTGCGATATCGTCACGCGCGAGGATGCCTGGAAGCAGCGATTCGTGCGTGGGGATTTCCGGGAGTCCCATGTCCTCGAGCGGGTGGCAATAGGCCCAGTGGCCAACATCGTGGAGGAGGGCAGCGACGATGAATGCGGCTGCATCGTCTTCGCTGATGAGGGCCACGAACCGCGGATCACTCCGGAGTCTCCGGAGAAACTCGAGCGCCAGGCGGTAGACGCCCAAGGAATGCTCGAGGCGCGTATGGACCGCCCCGGGATACACGAGCGATACGAGCCCGAGCTGGGAGATCCTCGCGAGGCGTCGAACGGATTGCGTGTCGAGAAGGGCGCGGACCCGAGGGGTGAGCGGCACCGTCTCACCCGGTGGAATGCGCACGCCGTCGCCACCGAGATCCATCGCGACGAGCTCCGGCAAGCGGTCGATGGTCATGGGCGAGAGTGGGCCGGATCACAGCGGTAGAAGGCCAGCCACCCAGCGCATGAGCGAGCAGAGGAGTACATAGAACGAGTAATGGACGGCCGCGTTGCTCAAGTCGATCTCGAGCGAGACGTGGGCCGCAAGTGCGCCGGCCGCAACAAACATGGGTCCGAGATAAAACCACTGCCACATCTCCGCAGTCTGCTCGGGAGGGAGCAGGCCGCGGAGACCCCAGAGGAGTGCGTACACCACAGCGCATGCCACGGCACGTCTCGCAAAGTCCATCCCCTGCCACGGTTCGAGCTCGCGGTTTCGTACCGCAGCGTAGCCGAGCGTGACGCTCGGGATGGCCACTGCAAAGGCACCGCCAAGCAGCAGCCAGGATGGGATCGTGATCTCTCCGGTCGCGGTCGGCGGAAACAGCCGTGGGAGGATCGCTGCCGCCACCATGCACGCCAAGGCTCCTCCTGCCGCGACGGCCAGGGAGGAGACCTGGACAGCCTTGTCTCGTCGCTTGAAGGGCGCCGTTGGGGCCCGGCCGGTGGCAGAGGGCGCCGTCGGGGCATCGGGCTCGTGGATGGTTACCGTTTGGGCGGCCGGCTTTTGAATCGTAATCGGGGCCTTGCACTTGGGGCATGGCCCTGTGCGGCCGGCGAAGTGGTCGCTGACGCTGAATCGCGCCTTACACTCGGGGCAGATGACGGAGATCGGCATGGCGCGGCTCGGAACCCCAAGAGGCCCCCGGGGAGGGGAGATGTGTACGGCAGTGTCAGAACCGCAGCGACCGCCGTCAAGTGAGACGGTCTACAGTACACTAGAGTCTGTGCTGGGTAAGCCGTGGGCGTCCCGGAGAGGCCACTGCGGGAGCCGGATTGATGAGTGAAGACGACAAGACTCGAATACTCGGCGGGCGGGCGGACGACGACAAGACCCGCATTCTCAGCAGCGGTGACCTCGACGACGCCCGGACGCGTGTGCTCAAGGCTGCTGACCTCGCGCGGGCCGTAGCCCAAAGCGAAGACGACATTGAGACACGGGTGCTCGGCCGAGAGGCCGCAGACGCGGCGATCAGCCAGCCAGCGGGCCTGGTGGTCGCGGCTCGGGGCATCCCTGGCGACCGGATCGTCTTTCAGTGCCCGAACGGGCATCGAATCGTGGTGGGGAAGCAGTTTGCCGGCAAGCGAGGCAAGTGCAACAAGTGTGGCGTGAATGTCCAAATCCCGAGGCTGACCGACGGTCGGTCGGCTGACCCGTTTGCCGCGATCGTGGAAGCGCCGCCGGAGTTCCCGGCGGAGTTCGCATTGCCCGGCGAGGCACCCACGTCGGAAGGGGATGAGCCGCCGTCGCTTGAAGGACTGCCGTTTGGCAACCCTGGGGCGGCTGATTCGGGATCCGGGGATGACGGCGCGGTTGCGCCGCCCGAATCGGAGAACGAGGGCGGGGAGGTCGACTGGAACTTCGACGCGGGCGGTGGCAAGCAAGGCGACGCGGACGAAGGCGATTCTCCGTGGGGCGAGACCGAAGCTCGGCCCTCGTTCGACACAGGCACCGGCAACCCGACGGCGCGGCTCGTGGCCAAGCTCTGGATGGAACGGGAACACGGTGGCATCATCGAGCTCCACCTCACCGGGGGTGGCGTGCTCCTGCCCGAGTGGTACGACTCGAACTGGTCGCGCGGCACGCACGGCCTGTTCGCGAACCCATCGCCGGACGGATCGGTGACGATCACAGCCGTGGCGTGGGAGAATGTAGAGAAGGTGATCGTCCGTCAGCTCGCCGCGGTCCCAGACGATATGTTCGCCTGAGACGGGCCTTGCGCCGGCGGATCACTCCTCCTCGTCGAGATCCGCCTCCGTGATCATGGAAAACCCTTTCGAGGCGAGGGTCTCCATCCCCATCTCGGTGTTGTCCACCATGAGGGCGACTGCCGGCCGGCCATGCGGGCGGACCAGGATCGGATAGGCCTGGATGATGTTGACCTCGGCTTGCAGCAGGGCGGTGCAAATCCGAAGCAGTGGCTGAGCGTCGTCCTGGAGCTCCACGCCCAGGAGGTCGCTCTCGATGAGGGCGAGGCCTGCTCGCTCGAGGATCTCCCGGCCCTGTTCTGGATGGCTCAGCAGGAAGCGAACAAAGGCACACTCGCCAGCATCGCTGATCGACAGGGCGACGATCCGCACCCTGGAACCCTCGAATCGCCGTACGACCTCGAGGAGCTGCCCAACGCGGTTCTCGAGAAAGACAGTGAACTGCCGAAGGGTTGGCCAGTTCCGTCCGCGGGCTGTCGCAAAGCCGATGCCGCTTCCTTCACCTGCGTCATCCAGGCTCACGTCCGCTCCTCCACAAGGGTTCGGCCTGAGCCGTTCGAGACATGCCGTTCCCGGCCCGATGCCTGGCAGGATAAAGTCTCGTCCGCCACCCGGTCAAACATGGGAGGTTCCTGGAGGTTGCCATGCCCGACGTTCACGAGATGGAAATTCGCGTCCGCTACCAGGAAACCGACGGGCAGCGGCGGGTTCACCATGCCAACTTCCTGACCTATTTCGAGATGGGTCGCACGGAGATGCTCCGGTCCTACGGCCAATCCTACAAGGATTTCGAGGACGCGGGCCTCTTTATGGTGGTCAGCGAGTCGCACTGCCACTACCACGCCCCGGGCGAGTACGACGACCTTCTGCTCCTACGAACCCGCGTCGAGAAGGTCGGAGCGGCGCACATCAAGCACGCCTACGAGGTGATCCGTGGCACCCGCATCATCGTCACCGGTTCAACGACGGTCGTGTGTGTCGATCCCGAGGGGAGGGTTCGGCGGCTCCCCGAATGGATCACAGGGTGACGATTCCCCGAGTCATTCGCCGATGTCCTCATTCCACAGATCGGGGTGGTTTGTCATGAATTCCTGCATGAGTGTCACACAGCGAGGGTCGTCGCGCACCTCGAGCGACACGCCCCTCGACGCAAGCCATGCCTCTTCCCCCGTGAACGATCGATTTTCACCGATGATGACCCGCGGAATGCGGTAGAGCGCGATCGCCCCGCTGCACATCGGACAGGGCGAGAGCGTCGTATAGATCGTGCATTCGCGATAGAAGGAAGCTGGCCGCCTGCCCGTCCGCTCGAGGGCATCCATTTCGCCGTGAAGGATGGCGCTGCCCTGTTGAACCCGACGGTTGTGACCGCGGCCCACGATTGTTCCTTCGTGGACGATCACAGACCCGATCGGAATGCCTCCTTCGGCAAGCCCCGCCTCCGCCTCCTCGATCGCCGCCATCATGAATGGATCCATCGCAGGTTCTCCTGGTGCGTGATACTTCGGCCAAGCCGCGATCCGACATCGTACCGATGAGCATGCGCCATTCGGTGCGACGATCAGCAGGAGGCCACCCACCCCGCGAGCCTGGCCCGACGATCAATTCCACTCCACGGATTATGGAGCCACGCGAACCGGCACGCTATGCGCATGCTCCATCCCGCATGGCTTCACTCGTCACCAATCGCCGTTCCGTCCATTCGCCGGGTCGCAACGAGTGGTTTGCCGACCCGTTGCAACCGTACAGGGGCAAGGAATTGTTTCGAAGGAATCTGGGACGGGAGGTGACACTGGCCCGTCGTCGCCGATCACCCTCCCGGGAGTGCCGACCGGCGTTGTGGCGACGGCAGGCGACGGCAAGGCGTTCGTCACATGGAAAGCACCAACCGCTACCGGTGGTGCAGAGCACCTTGGCTACATGGTCCAGTTCAGTAGCGACGGGGGCAAGACATGGACCACGGTCGCGCCGCGATTCTCGGAAACGCATGCGGTGGTACCGCTGCGGACAAACGGCAGCCCATACGTGTTCCGCGTCGCGGCCTTCAATCGGGCTGGCCAAGGGGCGTTCAGTGAGCCTTCGGCCACCGTGGTGCCAGGCGAGCACCGATGGTGGCGTGACGTGGAGAACAATCACCCGAAGGTGTGACGAGACGCGGGCTGCGATTCCGTTTCTCACCAATGGCAAGGCTTACGTCTTCCGCGTTGCCGCCGTCAACAAGGCAGGGCAGGGAGTATTCAGCGAGCCATCGGTAGCGGTCACACCGACGGCGAAATCATCCACTGGTAAATCCCGAGCCTGAAATGGCACCATCGTCGGGATCGGCACAAGGCATGGCGGGGGTCGGTCGCCGCATGGCGGCCGACCCCCGATCACATCGCGGATGGCGACGAAGCATCCGCGAGGGAGGATGCCCATGGGCGACGTGCGATAGAATCCGGCGGCCAACTTGAAGAGATGGGCCAGCGCCACGGCACCCCGAATCAGGAAATCGAATGAAGGTCTTGATCTTGAGCGACAACGAGAGGGTGTACCGAAACATGAAAGGGGTGGTCTCCAAACACTCCATCGCGGGGGCTCGCTTCGACTCCAGGTGTCGGCCCGGGAGCAGGCTTGCGAATGTCCTCGAGCCGATCGAGGCTGATGACATGATGGAATACGACGTGATCATCTCGGCCCACTCGAATCACATCTTGCCTCCGCGCGTGGTGCAGAGTCGCTTGTGTGTCAATGTGCACCCGGGTTACAACCCGTACAACAGAGGATGGCACCCGCATGTCTTCAGCATGCTCGACGGCTCGCCGGTCGGTGTGACGCTGCACGTCATGGACGAACGGATAGACACCGGGGCCATCATTGACCGTGAGGCCGTGCGAGTCGAAGCCACGGATACGTCCGGGGATGTCCTCGAGAAAATCTACGAGCTCGAGAAGGTGGTATTCGATCGAAACATCGAGAGCCTCCTTGCGGGAACCTTCTCGACCTATGCCCCAGAGTTCACGGGCAAGCTCAATACCAGGAAAGATTTTGAAGCGATCTGTGAGCTCGACCTCAGCGCCGTGGGAACCCTCGGAGAGCACATCAACTTGCTTCGGTCTCTGGCGAACCCCAACTACCGAAACGCCTTTTTCGTCGATGGCGGTCAGAAGATTTTCGTCAACCTAGGCCTCGAAAGGGAATGAGGCATGGCGTGCGAGTGAGATTCCGACGAACTTTAGGGCCGCACGTCATCCGGGGTATCACGTTTCAGCCGGTTCAACCCATGACGGAGAATCCGCCGGATTGTCGGAGGGCAGAGTCGATGCTGCGAGCATATCGTTCGTCCCACTCTCGCGTGATTCCCGCACCTTCCCGTCCAGCAAGCAGCTCACGTTCATGTCGCCCATCACGTTGATTGCCGTCCGGCAGCGGTCGAGGAACCAATCGACGGTCAGCAGCACCAAAATGTATTCGGTCGGCAGGTGAACCGCCTTGAAGACGAGCGTCATGGTGACGAGGCCCGCTTCCGGAATGCCGGCCGCTCCCACGCTGGCGATGACCGAGGTCAGCACCACCATCGCCTGCTGTGCCAGCGACAGGTCCATGCCGAGCATCTGAGCGACGAACAGGGCCGACATCGCTTCGTACAGGGCCGTGCCGTCATTGTTGAAATTTGCCCCCACCAGCGCGCCCATGCTGGCCGACTGCTCGCGCAGGCCGACGCGGTCTTTCAGGCAGGCGTACGTGACCGGCATCGTAGCGGTGCTGCTGCCGGTGGAGAAGGCCATCACCAGCGCATCGCGTGTGTTTTTCAGCAAGTAGCCAGGTCGGACCCAGGAGCTGAACCGAATCCGCACCAGGTAGTAACACGCCTGCAGCGCAAGCGCGATCAGCACGGCGATTACGAATGCGCCCAGCGCCACGAAATCGCTAAAGCCTTTCACGCCGATGATGCTGGCCACCACGCCAAACACTGCCAGCGGCACGATCTCGATGATCCAGTGCAATACTACGATGAACGTGTTCAGGCCCAATTCCACCACATCCGCCACGTTCCTTACCGGCTGGTGTTTGACCTTGCGCAAGGCGATTCCAAAGGCTACCGCCACCACGATCACGCCGATCACCTGGCCGCCGTCGCCGAACGGTCCCAAAATGCTTTTGGGAAAGCTCTCGAAGAACAGCGACAGCGGATCGACCGCTGCACCGTGGGACTCGGGCTTGGGCGTTGGCTCCAGCTTGGTCCATCGCCCCGGCTGCACGACGTTCGCCACCACCAACCCAATGCCGATCGCGACAAGGGTATTGAGCAGCAACAATCGCACCAACCGAAACGCCACACTGCCCGGAATATTCGCATGCAGCAGCGCATGCATGATCGCCAGCAAGATCAGCGGCGGAGCCAACGCTCCGAGCATTCGCAGCACGAGCTTGCAAGGCAGCTCAAATATGGCAGCCCGCTCGCCGAGCAGCACTCCGACAAGGACGCCAAGCGCGACGCCTCCGACGATCCGCAGGTACAGTGGCGTGCGATGCCACCAGTCAAGAACCGTGAGCGATCTCTTCGATGAATCAATACTGCTCATGCTTGGTGCCGCCTACTTCACACTCGCCTGGCCGAGTAGTTCTCGCAGTGCCGTCATGCCGATTGCGCCGAAGTGACGCGGCAGGATGTGCCAGATCTGGGGCTTCATCAATTCAATTGAAGTCGCGCCTTGATAACCGATTGTCCGCAGATGAGCAAGGATTGGCTCCAGTTGAAAAGCGCCGTCGCTGGGCAAAAGGAGAGGACGGTCAACGGCATTTCCACCACGTCGTGATGGCAGCTGGTCGGCTTCAGAGCGTAGCCGATCGGGCTCGAGCGTGTTGTGCGAGGAGGCGGCTGGCGCCCGACTCGTGCGTGGTGACTTTCTCGCGATCGCCGCTCGTCGGGATGCAGCGCTCCGCGACGCATCCGCGGTTGTCCTCAGATCCTTCTCGTGAGCGGCCATAGCCCATCGCGAGTATCCGATCGAGCATTCGCCACGCATCGCCCAAGAGCATTCCGTGATGGTCCGTGGCCACCACTTCCAGGATGCCATTCCAGGATGCCATCGAAGGGGCGTCAGAGCGCGGCACCATCATGGCACACAACACGCCCCCGCAACCCTCTGACGATTCCCGCAACGATTCGCAAGATGAGAGCGAAGCAGCGGTATTCCTTGGCGATTATGCGATTCTCTCGTATGCCAGTGAGATTTACAATTATGTTGCTATGGGCGGCGAGGGACTCGAACCCCCAACCCCCTCGGTGTAAGCGAGGTGCTCTGACCAATTGAGCTAGCCGCCCTCCGCAGGCTGAACTACCGGCTTCGGGGCCGGTGCCAGGACCCTCACGCCAAGTTCCGTAAGCTGTCGCTGCGCCACCGTCGATGGTGCTCCGGTCATCAGGTCGCTCGCCTTCTGGGTCTTCGGGAAGGCGATCACATCGCGAATGCTATCAAGGTGACCGAAGAGCATCACCCAGCGGTCGATACCGAGGGCGATACCGCCGTGCGGCGGCGCACCGCTTGAAAGCGCATCGAGGAGAAACCCGAAGCGATCACGCGCCGTTTCGGCGTCGATGCCCAGAAGCCCGAAGACCTTGGCCTGCGTCGCGGAGTCGTGGATGCGGATCGTGCCGCCACCAGCCTCCGAACCGTTGATGACAAGATCGTAGGCAATCGCCCGGCAGGCCGACGGGTCGGTGTCGAGCAGGTGCAGATCCTCGGGCCGTGGGGCCGTAAAGGGATGATGCATCGCGGCCCAGCCGCCCGTTTCGGTGTCACGGGCAAACATCGGGAAATCGACGATCCACGAGAAATTCATCGCGGCCGGATCGAAGAGCGCGAGCTGGCTGCCGAGTCGCTTGCGGAGCGTGTGCAGGGCCTTGCAGGTCACTTCAAAGGAGTCGGCGACGATGAGGGCCAAGTCGCCTGGCTCGCAGCCGAGCCGTTCTTTCACGCCCGCGGCGATGCTCGTGAGATTCTTGGCGACGGGGCCGCTCCATGAGCCGTCTGGCTCACACTTGAGCCAGACGAGCCCCTTGGCTCCCGCTTCGACGGCGACCGCAGTGAGCTCATCGAGCTCCTTGCGGGAGAATCGCCCGGCCGCGCCCGGCACCCGCATGCCTCGCACGCGTCCGCCACTCTCGGCCGTGCCGCGGAATACTCGAAAATCGCTCTCACCGGCAAGGGCCGTGAGGTCAACAAGCTCGAGGCCGAAGCGAAGGTCGGGGGCGTCGTGGCCAAATCGCTCCATGGCCTCCGCGTACGTGAGCCGTGGGAGCGGCAGCGGCACGTCGAGCCCCAGGATCTCGCGAGCTGTGCGGCGCACCAGGCCTTCAATGACGCCGATGATGTCGTCGGCCTCCACGAACGACATCTCGACGTCGAGCTGGGTGAACTCGGGCTGCCGGTCGGCGCGGAGATCCTCGTCGCGGAAGCATTTGGCGACCTGCACATACCGGTCGAAGCCGGCGATCATGAGGAGCTGCTTGTAGAGCTGCGGCGACTGGGGCAGGGCGAAGAAGGAGCCGTGGTCGAGGCGGCTTGGCACGAGAAAATCGCGTGCCCCTTCGGGCGTGCTCTTGCCGAGCATCGGTGTCTCGACGTCGATAAAACCGAGCTCATCGAAATGATCCCGCATGATCTTCACGATCCGGCTGCGAAGCAAAAGATTTTCCTGCATCGCGGAGCGGCGGAGATCGAGCCATCGATTCGTCAGCCGCACCTCCTCGCCTGGCAGCTCGATCGCACCCGGCTGAAACACAGGCGTGACCGCCTCGTTGAGCACATCGATCGAGTCGCAGACGAGCTCCACGCCGCCCGTCGCGAGCTTCGGATTCGTCGTGCCCTCGGGGCGAGCAGCTACCGCGCCCACGGCCCGGATGACCCACTCGGTGCGAGCGGCTCGTGCGGCGGCAACGGTGGCAGGGGCGGCGTCGGGACCGACCACGATCTGCGTGCGACCCCAGCGGTCCCGGAGATCAATGAAGAGAACTCCCTTGTGATCGCGGACGCGATCCACCCAGCCGCACAAGGTCACTCGGCTCCCGACATGCTCGGGACGCAGTTCTCCACAGGTATGAGTTCTCAGCACAGGGCAACGTTCCTAGGAGTCGTCTGAGGAGGTGAATGCAGCGGTCGCCAGCAGGGCGATCACCAGCACGAGCGCGAGCGATAAGAGGACCACCGCACTCCAAAACCCAATCGCTTGGCTCAACTGAAACTGCTCCATGCTCTTGGGCGCTTCGTTCACGAACCCGACGAGCGGCACGCGACCGTAGGCGAAGATCGCCACCCCCGCGAGAATCGCGAAGAGGATCGCCGAGGCAAGAGACACCCAGGCCAATACTTTGAGCACCATCGCTGCTTACCTCACCGCCTGCTTGCCCGCCAAGAGTTGCCGCTGACGTGCTACGCCGTCCGCCTCAAAGGCTAGCTCCAATTGTTGGGCCGCGTCGCCCTCCGGGCAGAGCTCGCGGAACAGCATGCTGGGCTGGATGTCGTGGTTGTGCTGGTATTTCGTGCTCGTGTATTCGGTGATCTCGCCGATCACCTCGTGGAAGAATATCTGGCAGATCGGCACGCCCGGGTAAATCTTGACTGGCTGGACGGCGAACATCTCGAGCGTCCAATACCCCGAGAAGCCGACGTCGCCGAAGCCCGCCGTCACGTGGACGAACAGGCCGAGCCGGCCGATCGAGCTGCGCCCCTCGATCATCGGCACGAGGTTGTGGGTCTCGGTTCGCTCGACGGTGCGGCCGAGGTAAAGCTGGTTGGGCGTGAGCACGAGGCCATCCGGCGGGATCGTGATTCGCTCCACCCGGTTGCTCTTCCGCATGTCGAGCACGACCTCTTCGTACACGAGCAGCTCGTCGTGGAGCGAGAGGTTGTAGCTGTTGGGATTGAGCCGCCCGTCGTCGAACGGGTCGATGACGATGTTGCGGCCGAGCTGACGGCGAATCTCGTGGCCAGAGAGAATCATGAAGGGCTCCCGTGCAGCCGGGGACATTTCGAACGAGTGTATGCCGGGCCGCCTAGAAGCGACAGTCATCGTCGGCGGCCGGCCACGGCAACGCCCTTCTTCGGGCACAGATCCTCCAGCGGGCATGCACCGCACTGGGGGCTTCGGGCCGAGCAAGCCGTGCGCCCCAGGGCGATGAGCCGATGGCTCAGCGCGATCCAATGCTCCTTCGGGAAACAGGCCACGAGGTCGCGCTCGGCCCGCACGGCATCGGTGTGCGCGGTGAGGCCGAGCCTGCGGGAGAGCCGGCCCACGTGGGTATCCACCACGACGCCCACGGCGTTTCCAAAGGCCGAGCCCAGGACGACATTGGCCGTCTTTCGCCCCACTCCAGGGAGCCGCACGAGCTCCTCGAGGGTCTGCGGCACCTCGCCGCCATGCCGCTCCACGAGGGCCTGGCAGCAGCCCTGGATGCTCTTGGCCTTGGCACGAAAAAACCCTGTGCTGTGGATCGCCTCCTCAACCGCCGTCCGGTCCGCAGCCGCCAGCCGGGCGGGCGTGGGCCAGCGGCGAAAGAGTGGCCCGGTGACCATATTGACCCGGCGGTCGGTGCACTGGGCTGAAAGAATCGTCGCGATGAGGAGCTCGAAGGGCGAACGGAAGTCGAGCGAACAGGCCGCATCGGGATATGCCTCGGCGAGCTGGTGACAGATCCGTGAGGCCCTCGCTCGCCTGGCCGCAGCCGATTCCCGCCTCCTTGGGGGGACCGCCGACTGCCCACGTTTCTCGTCAGTGCTACGATTCACCAGTATCTGCCCTCCCGTTTCGGCGTGCTCCGATGCGTTGAGCGCTGCCGACAGGAGCCATCATGACGACCGATCAGCCCGTCGCGGAATACGAGCCGCTCTACCTCGCGGGCATCGCCCACTTCAACGCCTGCGACTACTTCGAGAGCCATGAGGTGTGGGAGGAGCTCTGGACCGAATACCGGGGCCCGTCGCGAAAGTTTTACCAGGGGCTCATCCAAGCAGCCGTAGGGCTCTACCATTTCGGGAACGGGAACCTCCGCGGCGCCCGCAAGCTCCATGCGAGCGTTCACGGCTACCTCGAGGCCTATGCCCCGCAGCACCTCGGCCTCGATATCGACGCATTTCTTCGTTCCTTCGACACCTGTTTGGCTGAGGTCGTTGCCGATACCGACGACCGCCGCGAGATTCCACTCGATCCAGAACTTTTGCCGGAAATCCACCTCGACCCGCCCCCCGCCGCGCCGTCGGCCTGACCCACTCTCCCCATGTCCGACGAGCCACTCGCCTTCTCACCGAACCAGTTCTCGGGCCACGCCAGGGTGTTCCCGCTGCCGAACCTCGTCATGTTCCCCCACGTGATGCAGGCCCTGCACATCTTCGAGCCCCGCTACCGGGCCATGTTTGAAGAGGCGATCGAGGACGATCGGTTGATTGCACTGGCGTCATTCGCCAGCGGATGGGAGGGGGACTACGAAGGCCGACCGCCGCTCCGTTCAACGGCCTGCCTCTGCCGCATCGCCTCGCATCAACGCACCGACCAGGGCACCTACAACGTGCTTGTCCTCGGCGTGCGACGGCTCCGGCTTGTGAGGGAGCTACCGCCCAAGAAGCTTTTTCGCGTCGTCGAATCGGAACTGCTCGACGATATCGAGCCCGCGGATGCAGCCGCTGACGCCGCTCCCGCGCTCCAGAAGAAGCTCTTGGCTGCATTCAAGCAGGCCATGCCCCGAATCCCTGATGCCTACGAGCAGCTCGATCAGCTTCTTGGAAGTCAGATCACGCTCGGGATGCTCGCCGACATCGTGGCCTACACGATCGATCTCGATCTCGAGACGAAGGCGAGGCTTTTGACCGAGTGCGACGTGTTCCAGCGGACGGCGATGCTTTTAGAGGCGATTGCGACGCGTGCTATGGCTGGCCCTCACCGGCCGTTTCCCCCCGAGTTCAGCGCGAACTGAAGCCGCGGGCGGGGTTGCCCTTGGGGTTGCCCGTGCCATCCTGGCTTCGCTTGCGGCTCCGGATGCTGAGGAGCATGTCACCGCCGGCGAACCAACGTATTTGAATTTAATTGCCCCTGCCGGAGGGATTCGATGGCCCCTGCATGCCGCCCCGTTTCGCAGCGACAGCCGTCGATTACACTCGTTCGCCATGAGTGACGCTTCACCCCACCAGGTTGATCAGCCCCGCATCGAGCGGGCGGTTCGAGAGATCCTTGCCGCTGTCGGGGAAGACCCCGAGCGCGAGGGGCTTCTCGAAACGCCGGCCCGCGTGGCCCGGATGTACGCCGAGCTCTTTAGCGGGCTCGGGCAAGACCCGCGCATCCACCTCGGCAAGGCCTTTGAAGAGAAGTACGACGAGATCGTGCTCGTCCGCGACATCGCCTTCAACAGTATGTGCGAACACCATCTGCTGCCGTTCATGGGCCGCGCCCATGTGGGCTATCTCCCGAACGGGCGTGTGCTCGGCCTGAGCAAGCTCGCCCGCGTCGTCGAGACGCTCTCGCGGCGGCCGCAGGTGCAAGAACGGCTCACCGAGCAGATCGCGACGCTCCTCGAGAATGACCTCGGGGCCAAGGGTGTGGCCGTGGTCGTGGAAGCCACCCACACCTGCATGACGATTCGCGGCATCCGCAAGCCCGGCAGCATGTGCGTGACCTCGGCGATGAAAGGCGTGTTTCGCGCGAACGTGTCGAGCCGAGCGGAGGTGATGTCGCTCATCTTCGGCCACCGGCCCGCCTCCTGAGGGCTGGCCAGGGTGGCCGGTGCACCGAGCCGTACGCATGATTCTTTTGCTCGACTTTCTGTGCCGGTTCGGCTGGGGCATGGCTGCTGGCCTCGTTCTGACCCCAGCGACGATGGTGCCCGCGGGCTTCTTTCGCGTGAACCTGCTCGTGGTGCTCGGGCTCGCGACCTCCGCGGCACTTGTCAGCCGGAGCCTTTCCGACGTAGGCGGCATTTGGCTGCCGGCATCGGCTACGGCGGTGATCGCGTGGATCGGAAGCATCGCGTGGCTTGCCGAGCGGACGCGGGCCGGCCAATGGGCCTGTGGCATCGCTGCGGTACTCATGGCGGGCGCGACACTCGCGACCAGCGTCGCCGGCGGTGGAGCCTGGGGGGCCGCGGCGGGGCTCGCTGGCGGGGCGGCGCTCGTGTCGGGACTCGTCACCGGGCTCACCGTCCACGCGATGCTCCTCGGCCACTGGTACCTGAACGCCCCTGGCATGCGGGTTGACGCGCTTCGACGGATGATCGATATGGCGCTTGCGGCATGGGCCATTGAATTGGTCGTGTCGGTGACCGGGCTCGTCGCCGGCCCCGGTTTTCCGTCGGATTTGACCGCGACCGCGCTGCTGGCCCTTCGCTGGCTTGCTGGTCTCGCCGGCCTTCCTGTCCTGCTCGTTATGGCCCGCAAGACGCTCGATATCCCCAACACCCAAAGCGCGACGGGTATCCTGTATGTGGCATGCCTGGCAGCGATCCTGGGGGAACTGACCTCCCAGCTCCTCCAGGCAGCAACCTGACGCCGAGCGCCGCCGATGCGAATCACCTACGCCTGCCCTTCCTGCGACGCCACCGTCACCCTCGCGGGGGTCGAGACGGCCCGCTCGCTTGCGTGCCCACAATGCGGTGAGGACGTGATGGTGCCGGCCGATGCCGTGATGTGGATGAACGCGGCAGGCGGGGCGGTCGAGCCAGGGGCAGGTGAGGCTGTGCTCCGGCGGTGCATGGTATGCCCGGGTACCGAGCTTTTTGTCCGGAAGGATTTCCCGCAGCGGCTCGGGGTGGCCATCGTTGTCGTGGGATTCGCGGCGAGCTGTGTCACCTGGGCCTGGCAGATGCTCCTGCCCACGTTCGCGATTCTCTTTGCCACGGCGCTCGTCGACGTGGTGCTCTACATCGTGATGCCGGAGTGCCTCACCTGCTATCGCTGCGCTGCGCGGTACCGCGGCGCCGGTGGACCGCACGGCGGCTTCGACCTCGAGACCCACGAGCGGCACCGTCAGCAGCGAATCCGCCTCGCCGAGGCCCTGAGCCGTAGGGGCGGCCAGGCCGCGTCACCAGCACCCTAGGCACCCAACCGGCAAGACCATGGATTCCGGCAAGGCACGCATTGAGGAAGACCTACGGGGCGTTGTCTCGGGTGACGTGATATGCGACGACGTCGGTCGCTCGCTCTATGCGACCGACGGAAGCCTCTTTGAGGAGTGGCCGCTGGCGGTCGTGCGGCCCCGCTCCACTGACGACGTGGTGGCCACGGTCCGCTGGGCTGCCGAACGGGGTGTCAGCATCCATGCCCGCGGCGCCGGCACGAGCCTCTGCGGAGGGCCGCTCGGCCGCGGCATCGTGGTCGACTGTTCGCGATACATGCGACGCATCCTCGGCGGGGTCGACACCACCGTGCGTGTGCAGCCGGGCGTCATCGGCACCCAGCTCGATTCCTTCCTCGGCCGCCGCCGCCGCTGCCTTGGCCCCGATCCTTCCAACGCTGCGTCGAGCACGATCGGCGGCATGATCGGCCGCGACGCGTCTGGCAGTCGGTTTCTCTCCCGTGGGTCGATTCGCTCACGAATTGTTTCGGCTGAGGTGGTGCTCGCCGACGGCGAGGTCGTCCACTTGGTGGCCACGGCTTCCGCCCCTCCGGTTCCGGAGCCGACCGTGGCCCACGGCATCACCTCCGCCGCGATCAGCCGAACCACGAGCCTGGCGACAGGGCTCTCAACAATCCTCGAGCGGCATCGCGACGTGATTGCCCGCGGGCAGCCTTCCACGCGGGCTCGCCACGGGGGCTATCGGCTTCACGATCTCGAGCGCGAAGGGATTGTCCATCTGCCTCGGCTCCTGTGTGGCGCGGAAGGCACGCTGGGCATCGTGACGGCAGCGACGTTCGAGACGATCCCGCTCGACGCTGCCACGGCGATGGGTCTGCTGCTGTTCGACTCCCTCGAAGCGGCTGCGGCTGCCGCGCTGCGGCTGCTCACGCTGTCCCCGAGTGCCTGCGACCTCTTGGATCGCCGCCACCTCGCGCTCGCCCGCGGAACGCGGCCGGCGTTCGAGCTGCTGATACCGCCGGTCGCCGAGGCGGGCCTGCTGATCGAGTTCACCGCCGACGAGCCCGCCGATTGCAACGCTCGCCTGGAGCAGGCACTCGCCTCGATGCCGCGGGGCCGACGCGGCTGCATCGACGTCCGCCGCGCCGAGGATGCCCATGACGCGGCATTCTTCTGGGAGCTCTCTCGAAGCGTGATGTCCACGCTCTACGGTGTGCGAGCGGCGGTGCGACCGGTGCCCTTCATCGAAGACATCGTGGTGCCGCCGCCAGCGCTCCCCGATTTTCTGCGTCGGCTTCAGTCGGTGCTCCAGCGGCTCAATCACACGGCGATGATCTTGAGCCACGCGGGCCACGGCCAGCTCCATGTGCGGCCTCATGCGGTGCCTCGCGACCCTGCGGAACGAGCGCGACTCGAGACGCTCGCTGAGGCCGTATACACCGAGGTGGTCGCGGTCGGAGGCTCGATCGGCGCGGAGCTGGGGCTGGGGCTTTCGCGAACGCCGTTCTTCGCCCGGTTCTTTCCCGAGCTGTCAGCCGTCTTCGTTGAGGTGAAGCAGCTCTTCGATCCTGCCGGGATCATGAACCCAGGGCGGGTCGTCCCCGCCGACATGCCGGCGCCAGGATTTCGCCGACCGCTCGACCCGCCGCCCGGGGCGGTCGCTGAAAAAGATCCATTACAACCCGCGCCGCAGATCGTGCCGTTGACGACATGGAATCGTGAGCGGTTTGCGATCGAGGTGGACGCCTGCAATGGGTGTGGCGCCTGCCGCGGGATCGCCGCCACCACGCGGATGTGCCCGCGGTACCGCGAGAACCCTTCGGAGGAAGCCTCGCCACGGGCCAAGGCCGACGTGATGGCGGCGCTCCTCTCGGGCAGGCTCGATCCCAAAAAGATCTCCAGTGAGGCGGTGCGTGCCGTCGCCGATACCTGCTTCAACTGCCACCGCTGCCGGATCGACTGCGACGCAGGCATCGATATCCCCGCGCTCGTGATGGAGCTCAAGGCCGCCCACTACGCCACGAATTCCACGAAGATGGTTCCGTGGCTGTTGTCACGGATCGACGCGCTCTCGGCTGCCGCTGGTCGGGTGCCGTCCCTGGCCAACTGGGCACTGGCAAATCCACAAGCCCGCTGGGTCATCGAGAAGACACTCGGCATCGCTCGTGGCCGCAAGCTGCCGCTTGTGAGCGGGAGTCACGTCATGCGGTGGGCGGCGCGTCGGGGCCTCACCCGTCCGTCACGCCGCAGCGGGCCGCGGGTTCTCTACTTTCTCGACACGTATGCGCGGCGACACGATCCGCTCTTGGCCGAGTCCTTCGTGGCGGTCCTCGAGCGCAATGGCATCGGCGTCTTTATCGATCCGCGGCAGGTCGCTGCGGGGATGCCGATGGTGACGGAGGGCGACCTCGACGGGGCACGCAAGCTCGCCCGCACGAATCTCCGCGTTCTCGCGGAGGCTGTGCGACTCGGCTATCGCATCGTGTGTACGGAACCGGCCGCGGTGACCTGCATCACGCACCACTATCCCCTCCTGCTCGAAGATGAAGAACTTCCCCGTGTGGCGGCAGCGACCTGTGACGCGGCCACCTACCTCTGGGAGCTCCATCGCGAGGGAAGGCTGCGGCTCGACTTCCGGCCAGTGCCGGCCAAGATTCTCTACCACGCCGGCTGCCACGAGCGAGGGAGCGGTGGCACGTCGCCCGCTGAAAACCTCCTGCGGCTCATCCCCGGCCTTGCCCTCGAAGCGGCCGACCACGGCTGCTCCGGAATGGCGGGCACGTTCGGCTTGGCGCGGGAGCATTATCGGGCAAGCCTGCGGATGGGGCTCGGGCTCGTGTCGGGAATGCGAGCGGCCGGCATCGAGGCTGGGGCAACGGGCTGTAGCGCCTGCCGCATTCAGATGGAGCAGGGCACGACGAAGCCGACGGTACACCCCGTCAAGATTTTGGCGAAGGCGTATGGGCTGCTGGAGGGGCCGCCGCCCTTCGGGCTCGACGCGTTACTCACCACCACAAGCGGCCGACTCACCACCACCTGAGCGGCAGCTTGGCCCTACGGAAAAGTTTTTTGATGCGTGAGGAGACCCCGACTGTGCGAGTGGCCCTGTTTGCAGGCATGGCTGAAGCAGCGGGCGCACGGAGCGTGGACGTGCCGTGGAACGGTGGCACGGTCCACGACCTGAGGCAGGCCATCGCCGCGCTGTTTCCGGTGGTCGAGCCACTTCTGTCGAAGAGCACCTTCGCCATTGGTGATCGCTATGCCGCGGCCGACGAGCCCGTTCCTGCTGGAGCCGATGTGGCCATCATTCCTCCGGTCAGCGGAGGGTGACATCGCGTGTCTCGCCAGCCATCCGAAACCCCGACGAGCCCTGAAGCCGTCATGCTCACGCGCGATCCCATCGACCCGAATGCGCTGCTGGCCGCAGTGGCCGACGTGACGGCGGGGGGCAACGTCCTCTTCGTGGGAACCACACGGAGCTTGACCGACGGCGCGACGACCACCTGCCTCGCGTACGAGGCCCACGAGCCGCTGGCCCGCGCGGTCCTCGCGGGGCTCGTGGCCGAAGCGCGCGATCGGTTCGCGCTGGTGGGCTGCGGCGTGGTCCACCGACTTGGCACGGTGGCCGCCGGCGAGGCGAGCGTTGCGGTAGCTGCCAGTGCCCCGCATCGGAAGGCCGCGTTCGCCGCCGGAGAATGGCTCATGGACCGGATCAAGCGAGAGGTGCCGATTTGGAAGTGTGAACACCGGCTCGACGGCAGCCGCGCGTGGGTGCATGGCGATATGTCGCCCGATGCCTTGAGTCGCATGGCGGAGGATAGGAATCACCCATGAGCGGCCTTGTGGATGGCTTCGGGCGTGTGCACACCGACCTGCGGATCAGCGTGACTGATCGTTGCAACCTGCGGTGTGGCTACTGCATGCCCGCCGAGGTGATCTTTCGCCCGCGCGAGGAACTGCTGACATACGAGGAGATCGCCCGCGTCGCCCGTGTGGTGGCAGGCCTTGGCGTTCGTACGATTCGGCTCACAGGCGGCGAGCCGCTGCTGCGGCGAGGCATCGCGGAGCTCGTGCGGCTCCTCACGAACGTGTCTGGCATCGACGAGGTCTCGCTGACGACCAACGGCATGTTGCTCGCAGAGCAGGCAGCGGAACTGCGAGCCGCAGGGCTTTCCCGGCTGAACGTCAGCCTCGATGCCCTCACAACACAAACCTTCGAGCAGATCACCAGGCGACGAGGCCTCGACCGCGTGCTCGAGGGGATCGCCGCGGCCCGTGACGCAGGCTTTGACTCGATGCGTATCAACGCCGTCTCGATTCGCGGCCTCACCGAAACTGAGATCGTGCCGCTGGCTCTCTTCTGCCGCCGCGAGGGCTTGTGTCTTCGGTTCATCGAGTTCATGCCGCTTGATGGAGACGGGGCCTGGGATGGAGCCCATGTGCTTTCGGGCGAGGAGGTGCGTGGCATCCTGGTCCGCGAGGTGGGCCCGCTCGAACCGTTGGCAGTCGTCGATCCCAGTCAGCCGGCAGTCGATTGGCGGTGGGCCGACGCCGGGGGGATCGTCGGATTTATCAATCCGGTGACAGAGCCATTTTGTGAGCGCTGCGATCGGCTGCGGCTCACGGCCGACGGACAGTTTCGCAACTGCCTCTTCGCCACGACGGAGTGGGATGCGCGAAGCGTGCTCCGCAGCGACGGCGACGACGACGCGATCGCGGCGCTGCTGCTTTCCTGTGTGGCGGCGAAGCGCGCGGCCCACGGAATTGGCTCGCCCGCCTTCGAGCGGCCAGCCCGCGCGATGTACCAGATCGGGGGTTGACCAGTGGGGCTTGCACGCCGGTATCTCGACAACGCCGCCACGACATGGCCCAAGCCCGCCGAGGTTTTTGGAGCGTGGCAGCACGCGGCCGCGGAAATCGGCGCCACGGCTGGTCGCGGCATGTACCGCGAGGCCGTGGAGGCGTCTGCGATTCGGACGCGAGCCCGCGTGGCGGCGGCGCGACTTCTCGGAGGCGTTGATCCTGCGCGAGTGGCCCTTCCCGCGGGCTGCACCCTCGGGCTCAACGCTGCGATTCAGGGGCTCGTGCGGCCAGGCGACCATGTGATCGCCACGGCCGCCGACCACAACGCCACGCTCCGGCCGCTGCACGCGCTGGCCGCGCGCGGGGTCATTGCGTGGTCGGTGGTGCCCTGCGACGCCACTGGGTTTGTCGATCCGTCGGACATTGCGTCAGCATGGAAACCGGTGACACGGCTGGTCGTCTTCTCGCATGCCTCGAATGTGACCGGTGTGATCCAGGATGCGTCGGCCATCGCGGCCATCGCCCATGACCGCGGCGGGCTGGTCCTGCTCGACGCCTCCCAAACGCTCGGCCAGGTGCCTTGTAACCCGCCCGCATGGTCCGCCGACATCGTCGCTGCACCGGCTCATAAGTGGCTTCTCGGCACGGCTGGCGCCGCGGTGCTCTGGGCCCGCGAGGGCATCGAGCCTGAGCCGTTCGTGTGTGGTGGCACGGGGACGTCCAGTGACTCCCTCGCCATGCCGGATGCGTTTGCCGATCGCATGGAGGCCGGGTCGCCCGACGTGCCGGCAGCTGCAGCGCTTGCCGCGGCGATCGGCTGGCTCGAAGGGCAGTCGATCGCGAGCGTCGGGAACCGCTGTCGGCAACTGGCCGATGCCTGCGCTGCCGAGCTGGCGACGATTCCTGGGGTGCGGGTCGTGGGTGGGCGACGTGGACCGCCGATTGTGAGCTTCACCCTCAAGGGCTATGATCCCGCCGACGTCGCTGCGATGCTGGAGGCGAGTGCAGGCGTGCAGGTGAGGGCTGGGTTTCACTGTGCCGCTTGTATCCACGAGTACCTTGGCACGCGGGCAGGCGGTACGGTGCGGGCGAGTTTTGGCCCGTTCAATGATCAGAGCGACGTTGATGCTCTCGTGTGGGGTGTCGCGGCAATCGCAGCGGGCTGACAAGGAGGAACTGGATTCATGGCAGGCATTCCGAAGGATAAGTGGTACGCCGACGGGCTTCGATTTGCGTGTACGCAGTGTGGGGACTGCTGTACCGGAGCCGAGGGCTATGTGTGGGTCAATCAGGCCGAGATCGACGCGATGGCGGCTCGGTTGGAAATGACCTCGGCCGACTTCGAAGCCGCGCATGTCTACCGCGTGGGGATTCGTCGCTCGCTCAAGGAGCGAAAGAACGGCGACTGTGTCTTGCTCGATCCCACAACAAAAAAATGCACGACGTATCTCGAGCGACCGAGGCAGTGTCGCACGTGGCCGTTCTGGGATTCCAATCTTCGCTCACCGCAGGCGTGGGCAGACGCCGCCGAGGCCTGCCCTGGCTGTAACAAGGGCAACCTCGTGCCGCTCGAAAGCATCGTTGAGCAGGCTGCGCAGATCCGTGTGTGAGGCGTCGCTGCGGCCAGCTGGTTATGCGCCGGCGCCGCCGGCCCGGCGTCGGCTTCGGCTTGCGGTCGCCGTGCAAAGCCCGGCTCCCGGCCGGGCGGAGGCCCGGCCAGGCCGCCGGGGCCATGGATGGCCCGCGGCCGTAAAGCTTGAAGTGAATCCGCGAATGACCCGTCTGTTCAGGCGAACTACGCCGCAACGCGCCCGGAATCGGGAGCCTGGATGGCTCCCGGCTGGGCGGAGGCCCGGCCAGGCCGCCGGGGCCATGGATGGCCCGCGGCCGCTATTTACAGTATCCCGCCGTGGGTTCGCCACGGGGTCATGTGTGAGGGCTGGTCAAGGAACCAGATTCGCTCCCACTCGTCGGTGAGCGACCGAAGGTCTTCCGACGTGTAGATGAGCTCTTGGGCCCGCCGAAGCGGGTCGCCTGAGTACATCGGGATGAGGCAGCCCGTGGATGTTGCCACGAGGGTCACCGCACATAGCAGCCACACTGCCTTCCTCATCGCCTGGTCCTCCTGACCGGTGATCGTGATCCGTCTGCGTTCTCTGTCACGTCGTGAGCGCCGGTGGAACCGGAGCTCGGACGTGTGAGACATAACTGAAACCGTGAGTTGGCCGCGAGATGAGGTCGGCCAAAGACAAACCGCACGGGCTTGCCTGGCTTCCCTGGCCTTCGCGTCACTCCCCGACTGTCTCCCCGCTCCCTGACTTGGCAGGGGGCGGGGGGGCTTCCGGGGCCGTCTTTTCCTTCTTCACAGCCTTCCTTGAGGCCGCCTTTGCAAACTCTCTGACCCGTGCCTCCATCTCCTTACCTGGCTTGAATGTCACTACGCTCCTGGCCCGCACCATGACCGGCTCGCCAGTTCGCGGGTTGCGGGCCTGGCGGGCCTCACGATGCTTGATCTGGAACACTCCGAAATTCCTCAGCTCAATCCGGCCGTCGCGGACCAGGGCGTCGATCAGGGCCTCGAACGTCTGCTGGACCAGCTTGTGCGTGTCAGTCTGGGAAAGATCGGTTTGTTCTGCGATCGACCGAACGATGTCTCTCTTAGTCACGGCAGGGCGGCTCCGACCACGATCCATCAGCCCATTTCCCGACGGGGAAAGGAGGCGTGATGAGGGGCCTGAAAACGTCCGAAGCCTAGGCCTGGCAAGCACTAGTGTCAACCGAATGCCCCTGCGGCATACGGTCCACGAGCGCCGTTCCACAGGATGGTATCGACCGCCTATCCCGCAAACTTGATGCGATCGATACGACCGGCACCTGGGCGGCTTGGGGGCCTTGGAAAAGCCACTACACTCGCCTTGGGTCCGCCGTCACCAATGTCATTGTCATTTCGCTCCATGCCTGATTCCCCTGCCGGGCTCGGCTTGTCCGTGCCACCGATCGATCTCTGCGTCCGCCTGGGCCGCCTGACCCTGCCGAATCCGATCCTCGTGGCATCGGGCACCTTTGGCTACGGCCGCGAGATGACGGGCTTCGTCGAACTTGCCAGGCTGGGTGGCATCGTCCCGAAGACGATCACGCCGCAGCCACGGATCGGGAACGTGCCGTGGCGCACCGTGGAGACCGCCTCCGGTCTCCTCAATTCGATCGGCCTCGACAATGACGGAGTCGAGGCCTTCCTCACGAAGCAACTTCCCTTCCTGGCTGGCTGCGGGGCGCCGGTGATCGTGAGCATCGCGGGGGCCAATGCAGACGAGTTTGTCGAGCTCGCCCGACGGCTCGATGGCGTGCCCGGCATCGCCGCGCTCGAGCTCAACGTCTCGTGCCCGAATGTCAGCCACGGCGTCGATCTCGGCACCGACCCAGCCACGTGCCGGGCTGTCGTTGCGGGCGTGCGAGCGGCCACGAGCCTGCCGGTCATCGCGAAGCTCACCCCGAATGTGACTGATATCGTGGCGGTGGCCCGCGGGGCCGCTGAAGGTGGTGCCGACGCCGTGACGCTCATCAATACGCTCCAGGGCATGGCGGTCGATTGGCGGCGACGCCGGCCCCTCTTGGGCAATGTGGTCGGTGGCCTGAGCGGGCCGGCGATCAAGCCGGTGGCGCTGCGTTGCGTGCATCAGGTGCACCGCGGCGTCGGCATCCCGATCATCGGTGTGGGTGGCATCATGACGATCGACGACTGCATGGAGTTTTTTGTCGCGGGCGCCGCGGCTGTGCAGATCGGTACGGCCAGCTTCGCCGAGCCCGTGGTGTCGGGGCGACTGCTCGACGAGCTGCCGGCAGCCCTCGCGGAGGCGGGCGTGACAAGGTTCGCCGACGTCATCGGCACGCTCACGCTCACGCAGCCGGCAAGCTGTGCGACCCAGTCACCGCAGGGAGCCCCCCATGCCACCTGAACCATCCCTCCCTCGACCGACGCGAGCCCTCTCCGGTATTCAGCCCACGGGCCGCTTTCACTGGGGAAATTATTTTGGGGCGATCCGGCAATACATCGATCTCCAGCCGGGCGCCCACCAGGCGGCCGACGAGGCCTACTACTTCATCGCCGACCTCCATGCCCTCACGACGGTTCGCGATCCCGAGACGCTTCGGGGCTTCGTGCGGGATGCGGCGATCGACCTTGTGGCCCTCGGCCTCGACCCCGAGCGGGCGGTCATGTTCGTGCAATCCGATGTGCCCGAGGTGACCGAGCTCACGTGGCTGTTGATGACCGTCACGCCGATGGGTCTCCTTGAGCGGTGCCACGCCTTCAAAGACAAAAAGACCCGCGGGCTCCCGGCCGACGCGGGTCTCTTCACATACCCCGTGCTCATGGCTGCCGACATCCTCGCCTACGATGCCACGGTGGTGCCGGTGGGCGAAGATCAGGTGCAGCACATCGAGGTCTGCCGGGATCTCGCTGGCACGTTCAACCATCTCTATGGCGACGTCTTTACGTTGCCGAAGTCGCGGCTTGTGGAAGGAGGCGCGAAGGTGCCGGGCACCGACGGCCAGAAGATGAGCAAGAGCTACGAGAACACGATCGAGGTCTTTGAGGAGCCGGGGCCGCTCAAGAAAAAGATCATGCGAATGACGACCGATTCACGGGCCATGGAAGAGCCCAAGGAGCCCGAGGGGGACCATCTCTACGAGCTCTATGCCCTCTTCGCCGCCGACACCGATCGGCAGGCGATGGCCGATCTCTATCGTCGAGGTGGCTTTGGGTATGGCGAAGTGAAGAAGAAGCTCCACGAGGCCGCAGGGCAGTATTTTGCAGACGCCCGAGCCCGTCGGGCCGAGCTCGCGGCCGACCCTGATCGTATCGAAGCGATCCTCGCCGCCGGCGCGTCGAAGGCCCGAGTGAAAGCGGGGGACGTGCTCGCTCGGGCCAGGCTTGCCTGTGGCCTCGACCGGAAGCCTCCGAAACCCTCGGCGGGGATCGCGCGATGAACGTCCTCGGTATCGGCACCGACATCACCGAGTGCCTCCGGATCGCCCAGATGATCGAGCGGCACGGCGAGCTCTTTGTGGGCCGGGTGTATACGCCACACGAGATCGAATACTGCCGCAGCCGGCGGATGGCCACGCAGCACTTCACCGGCCGCTGGGCTGCGAAGGAAGCCGTGCTCAAGGCGCTCGGCACAGGCTGGAAGCGGGGCATCAGTTGGCGTGACGTGGAGGTTCGCAACCTGCCGAGCGGTCGTCCTGTGGCCTTCCTCTCCGGGGGCACGCAGGAAGTGGCCGACGCGCTCGGAATACGGTGTGTGCTCGTGAGCATCTCGCACTGCCGCTCCCACGCGACAGCCTACGCGATCGCCCTCGACGAGATCCCCGCCACCGGCTGACTCCCGCCGCGGCTCGGGACTACCCGTGCCATGTCGCCGGGCGTTCGCTACGGGCATGTGCTTTCGCGCCGGCGCCGTCCCGGCGTCGGCTTCGGCTTGCGGTCGCCGTGAAAAACCAGGCTCATACGCCGGGTGTTGGGGGGGTTCAGAGCCAAGTCATCGCCTCGCAAGATACGCTCGAGCCCGATCGGCTACGCTCAGAAGCCGATCAGTCGCCACAAACACGTTGCCGAAGTGCCGTTGACCGTCCTATCCTTGGCGAGGGTTTCGGCGTCTATCTCGACGGGGGCCGTTCTACGAAAGGCCGCGCGGTGTTTGGTCGCGCGAAGGTGGAAGACCTATCGCAAACATGATCGATACCGATTTCCTACATCGGATTCATGAACGAACACAAGGGCACCCGGAAACAGCACGTTTCTATCTGGCTTCAGGAAATGGAAGTCCCAGCCGTCGCAAAGGGATCCGCCGAAGGAGAGACCTCCAAAAAAATGAATCGCTCAACACCCAAGTTTTAAGAATAATCATATGAAACCATCGAAACTTTGTTCCCTCGCCATTCTCTTGGCTCTCGGCTCTCCGCTGCACGCTGAGGATGCCGCGAAACCCTCAGGCCAGCCTCTCAAGATCGTTTTCCTCCTAGGCCAGTCGAACATGGTCGGCATGGCAAAGGTTGATACCGCCTGGTATCTCACCCAGCCGCAATACCAGCCGCCGCGCGAGGCGATGGTCAAGCGCTCCAAAACCTATGACTGGACGGATCTCTACTGGGCCGGCATCCAGCATTTCGACGGTGCCAAGGAAGACAAGGACAGGCTCGGCGTGCTCTGGAAAGAAAGGGGACACCTGCGCACGCTGTGGCGCAAGCGCGTGCGTGGCAACGCCGGGCCATGGCAGGAGAGCTGGGGCAAGGAGCCTAAACTTGTGGGCGGGCGCGATGTGGTTGGCGCATGGCTCGACGAGCGGGTCGCGGACGAGGGGATTTTCAAGGAGATTTCCTCGATCCTCGACAAGCCGGAAAACAAGTTCTCACCGGAAAAAGCCTATGAGGAGATTATCGGTCGCGACGAGCGCAACAAGCAGCAAATCGAGCGCGTCCGGGAGATCTATCTTCCCGGCACGAAGCCGGAGGACTTCGACAGCTTCCACAAGGCGGTCGCCGAGTCTGGCATCAACGTCGCCTATTCGAAGGAGCCGGAAAAGGATCGTGCCACCTACGCCGCCTTGGCGCGTGAGCATTTGCATCTGCCCATCGCGGAACATACCTGGATCAGCGCGTTCGGCTCCGTAGCCGGCTCCACCGGATCGGGCATCGATACAGAAACCAAGGGGCCGCTGAGCATCGGATACGGATCCAGCATCACTGCCATCGGACCTGAATATGCCGTTGGCATCACCCTCGACAAGCTGACAGGAGGCCCTGTGCTCCTTGTAAAATGCGCATGGGGAAACACCACCCTCGCCAATTCATGGCGTCCCGGATCGCTCGGCGATGTCGAGACGCCCATCGAGAAGACCGCCCGTGAGGATTGGAACGCGCGGGAGACCAAGGACGCAGCTGAGCAAGGCCGGGAACCCAAGCTCAGGGAAGCACCCGCAAACAAAGGCAAGCCCGGCTGGTGCTGGCAAAAGGCTCTGCCACACATCCGCAAGGTTCTTGCAAACCCGGGAGATTACTGCCCCGCCTATGATCCGGCCAAGGGAGCTGAGATCGCCGGCATGGTGTGGTTCCAAGGCTACAGCGACATGGGCAACGAGGCCTACGGCGAGCAACTCGTCGAAATGATCAAATGGTTCCGCAGCGAGATCGCCGCCCCGAAAATGCCGGTCGTCTGCGGCTCCCTGGGAGTCGGCACCTTCCAACGCACCGAGCTGGCCGGAAATGTCAGCGGCGGAATGGTCTATGCCTCCAATCACACCGATCTCAAGGGCACCGTATCCGTCGTCAACACGGGACGCTACTTCCCCGCTGAGTTGCAAGCGGCGCATACAATAAACTCCGGCCTCGGAAAGGATGATCCGGAGCGCGCGAAACTCGCCGCTCTGCTCAGCGGAGCGGTAAGCAACAAAGGATTTCATTACATGGGCAGCGCCAAGTTCTTCCTCCTGATGGGAGATGGCATCGCCAGAAGCCTCGTCGAATCATGGAAGCCATAAAAACCGCCCCGCTAAAACCGGAGATTTCCCCACATATGAAAACCAACAAAAGTCTTGTCCCAATCCTCTGTATAACCATGTGCGCTCCGCTCATTTCGCTGGCTCAGGCGCAGACTGGGACCAAAGACGAGGAGGTCCAGAAGATGCTGAAGATCGGAGTTCCCGAGGAGACCAAACAGGAGAATCGGGAGGTTTCCGATGAAAAGAAGTTACCGCGCGTTCTGCTTATCGGAGACTCTATCAGCGGAGGATACCTCGGCGGAGTCTCATCGCGGCTCAAGGGTGCAGCAACCGTCGTGCGGGGCAACAACGCAGGTGATTCACGGGGCGGGCTTGAACAGATCGACAAGATTCTCGGGACGGAGCGATGGGATGTGATCCATTTCAACTGGGGCTTGCATGACATGACGTGGCAATTCCGGATGAAGCCGGAAGACCGTGGAATCGAGCAATATGCGGCACGCTTGGAAAAAATCGTGCTGCGGCTGGAGAAAACGGGCGCGAAACTCATATGGGCCACCACGACTCCCTGGTGCCCGGAGGACTACGAATACATAGAGAAGCGTTTCAAGCAGAAGTATGATTATGCCGGTGAGGAGGAGTTGAAATGGAAAAAGGCTGCGCTGGAGGTGATGAGCCGCCACAACGTGGACATCAATGACCTTTACTCACTGCTTTACCCGAAACTCGATGAATTCCTTAACAAACCCACCGATATCCATTTCAACGGCAAGGGAAGCGCCTCGATGGCAGAACAAATCTCGAAAGTTGTCGGCCAGCATCTGAAGGGGGATGCGGCATCCAATCCAAGAGTCGGCGAAAAATAACATACCATTAGCCTAACCGTTATGAACATTCCGACCCGCCACAAAGCATTTGTGACACTCTGTCCCTGCTCCCTCATATCAGCCGCCGCCCTGCATGGCGCCGAAATCCCCCCATTGCTCCATGCAACCGCTGAACAGGGGGGTTACTCTGTCGATCTCTCAGCGCTGGATGGCGATACCATTTCCCTGGAACTGCCGACCGGTGGGACAGTCGAATACAAACGCCGGGACATGGCTGGCGGGCGGGAGGAGAAAGGAACCTGGACAGGGATTATGGAAGGTCAGCCGGCTTCTGTCGCAATTCTCGCCGAATTCAACGGGGTCATAAGCGGATCGGTGAGCCACGGCGGTAAATCCTACAACCTTCGCCCATCGGGTGATGGGCGATACACGCTAGACCTGGTCGAACCGGAGAGCGGGAATCAAGGGTGCGGCTGCGAACATCCGCCCGCCGCCCCTTCGCAACCCCTGGAACAGAATGCATTCCCGGCAGCGGCAGAAGCCCAGATGGCAGAAATCAATCCTGCGGACGTCGGCATACCCCACCTCGATGTCATGTTTGTCTACACGTCTGCGGCAAGAACCCAAGCAGGTGGGGAAAATGCGATCCAGGCCTTGATGAGGAGCTGCATCGCCTCCGGAAACCTGACCCTAGCGAACTCCGGGATCAATCTCCGGCTGCGTTTCGTGGGAAGCACAAATACGATACAGGAATCCGGCTCGCACGGCTGGCGCTGCGCGACAATTACGGATTCACGAAACGAGTGCCGACAGGGCCTCTTTACGAGAGTCAGAAAGTCGAGGGTGATACGATCCGCATCGGGTTCCAGCACGCAGGGAACGGGCTGAAGGTTGCGGAGAAGAATGGCATTCTCCCCCCGAAGCCAACCCCCGACAGGAAACTCGAGTGGCTTGCCATCCCGGCAAAAGATGGCACATGGCACAGGGCGGAAGGCAAGATCGATGGCTCGGAACTCCTTGTTTCGTGCAAGGATGTCAAGCAGCCGATTGCCGTTCGCTACGCCTATGTGTCCCGCCCGGTCGGATGTATGCTTTACAACAAAGATGGATTGCCTGCGGCACCGTTCAGGACTGACGAGCCAAAGATGTCACGTAAATGAGGTTTATGGGTTTACCTCTATGAAAGTTTTACCATGACCATCACAGAGAGAAGAAACTGTCCTTTTGAATTGCTTACGATCGTCTTTGCGACACTCGGGGTGATGAACTGCGTGGCGACCGCAGATCAGGCGGAAGCGCGACCGAATATCCTCTTCATCATGTCAGATGACCATACCACCCAGGCCATCGGGGCTTATGGTGGACGTTTGGCTGGATTGAACCCAACACCGAACATTGATGCCCTGGCAAGGGGCGGAATGCGGTTTGAGCGGGTCTTCTGCAACAACTCGATCTGCACGCCCAGCCGCGCGAGCATAATCACGGGGCAGTATTCGCAGGCAAACGGGGTGCTCGATCTCGATGGGCGCGTCCCGCCGGACAGGCAGTTTCTCCCGATTGAGATGAAAAATGCGGGCTACCAGACGGCGATGATAGGGAAATGGCACCTGACCTCGGAGCCTGCGGCATTCGACTACTACTGCGTGCTTCCGGGTCAGGGGAAATATTTTGATCCCGATTTCCAGATTCGAGGCGACAAGCCATGGCCTGGAAATGTGATAACGAAAAACGGGATGCATTCCAGCGACGCGATCACGGACCTTAGCTTGGAGTGGCTCAGGGAGGGGCGGGACAAAGATAAGCCGTTCTTCCTGATGCATCACTTCAAGGCTCCGCACGATATGTTCGAGAATGCGAAAAGATATGATGATTATCTCGCCGATGTCAAAATTCCGGAGCCTCGCAATCTATTGCAATCGCCCGCTGGCTCGTTGGGAAGCGCCGGAATGGGTTCCGGCCTTGGAAAAAAGCACGCACCATGGAAGCTTCCCGAAAAGCTGGGCATTGACCCGGCCTTGGAAGAACCGGGCTACTCAAAAGCAACCTATCAGGAGTTTGTGAAGCGATATCTCCGCTGCGTGAAAGGGGTGGATGACAATGTCAAACGCCTGCTCGATGGCCTTAAGGAGATCGGTGAACTGGATAACACCATTATCATTTATACCGGTGACCAAGGCTACTTCCTTGGCGAGCATGACCTGATGGACAAGCGATGGATGTACGAGGAGTCGATGCGGATGCCGTTCATGGTGTCATGGCCAAAAGGGATGAAATCAGGACAAATTAATGACTGGTTGATCAATAACACGGACTTCGCCCCAACCATCCTCAGTCTAGCAGGTGTCAAAACAACGCCTGCCTACATGCAAGGGCGCAGTTTTGCCGCAGCGCTGCAAGGTGCTGAAAAACCGACCGACTGGCGTGAAGTCACCTACTACCGATATTGGATGCATATGGCTCACGATCTCGCCGTGCCGGCCCATTTCGGAATTCGCAGTGATCGCTACAAGTTGATTTTCTTTTATGGGACTGATCAGAAAGGATCTAACACTGGCAGAACTCCAGCCGCTTGGGAGTTCTACGATGTGAAGGATGATCCGAATGAGATGCGGAATGTTTACGGCAATCCCGAATATAAGGAGACAATCGAAAAGATGCGGGGTCAGCTCAAAGAAACGAGAGCGGCATTGAGAGAGACCGATGAGACACGGCCGGCAATTCAAGCGATCATTGATGAGAACTGGCCCAAGTGATTTGTTATTGGGCTGCGTGAGCGGCTCTCGCTGGGTGGATCTTCTTTCTGATAGTGGATCGCTCCTTCTGTTCAGGGGTAAGGATGAAAAATACTCGGCACCATTTCTAGAAGGTCACGCTGTCAAGTGGACTGGGAAACCGCATACAACGCGGGAGATCGTGGCTGACGGGGTTTTTGCGTTCCAAGAGGAGCGCGTACGGCTTGTCACGCTCAATCGTGGGGGAACGGTTGGATTGTGGGACTGGAAGGCGAGAGAACACAAAGCAACTGTTGATCTCGAGACAGGCGAGGTTGAGGAAATCGCGGTCTCGCTGGGTGGGAAGGTCGTGGCTATAGCGACCGATAAGAGAGTCCAATGTCTTGATGTCGCGACGCGGAAGCCGGTCGGTGGTGAGGCCTACGAGCACCCGAAGGTGAAGCGGATTCGCTTCGCCAACGACAACAAGCACTTCGCGAGCCTGGGGGTCGATGGCGAGCTCCGCGTGTGGGCGCTCGACTTCATGGAGCAGATCGACCCGCTCAAGGTTGCACCGCATTACGACGGCCAGTCGTTTTGAATGAAGCATCTGGATCTGGGCTCTTGTGGCTCAAGCTTTGGGACGGGTGTCACTCTCCCGTTGGTCAAAAGCGATCGGGAAATGTTGGGGGCGAACCGTTTCGGACGAGCGTGTCTGTAGTTCCCGCCTGAGCGGAATGCATGGGCCGCGCCCCGCGAAGTTCGCGCGGGTTATGGAGTGTTTGCCGGTCGCGGCCCCCGCGCTCGTTCGTACTCATAAGGGCCCCGGTGTGGCCCCCACGAGAACGCGAGAAGCGTCCGTGGTCACCATCTGCCACCAGCCGGCAATTTCTTCCTCTGCGGCGCGGCCCTCTACGCCGCACCGGCGGCCGGAGCAGTACACCCGCCGCCGCCCGGAGAAGACGCCGCTCTGACTGTCCGTGGCCAAAGCCATCCATGGCCTTTGGCCACTTGGCCGACCGATGGCAAAGCCAAGGTTTGCCATGGTCGGCATCTGCCGCATCGTGCGGCGGTAGTCGCGCCTCGCGGTTTGCTGTGGCTTTGCGAGCGGAGCCTCGGGGAGCAGCCCGTTGCGGGCCACGTGGAAGACTTTTCTTCGTGGCTACCTCCGCTGCGGCATTCTCAGCTTCGGGTTTGCGCGGGCCTTGGCGCGGATCTTCATGAGCGAGGTGGATCGGCTCGTGCGCGAGGCCGCGGGCGTGGCGCCGACATCGGACAGGGCCGCCAATGAGTTGCCCCGCATCGGCGCCGTCACCTTCCTCCCGGCACGGCCCACCACCCCAGGCGACCTCGACACCCTCACCGCGCGAATGCGAAAGCGGCTCATCCGGTGGTTCCGGCGAGCGGGGCTGTTTGACGCGGAGGCCGCGACCGACATGCTCGCATGGGAGCACAGCGGATGTTCGATAGACGCTTTGCGTTCGGATCTCCTTTTCATGCCCCAAAGTGCGTGCCTATTGCAAGCCCCTCGAGCATCTCGTGCGATACTGCGCTCGGCCCGCGTTCGTCCTCGAACGGCTCACGGTCATCGGTGGCCGCGACGACGGCGCGGAGCGCATCCGCTACACGCTCCCGCGGCACCAGCGCGGGCAGTGGATCGGGCCTGGCCGCAACAAGAAGAAGACGACGACTTCTGACGCGCGAAGCGTGATCACCCTGTCCCCGCACAAGTTTGTGAGTCGGCTTACGGCCCTCGTGCCGCCGCCGCGCAAGCACCGTCATCGCAACACGAAAGTGTTCGCGCCGAATCATCCGCTGCGTTCGCTCGTGACGGCGATGGCAATCGGCAACGCCGCCTTGCTCCCTCGCCCTCCGGGAGAGGGCCGGGGTGAGGGCGCCTCCGCTGCCCCGTCGGCACACGACGCCGAGGCGTTTCCAATGGTGTGCCCAGCCTGCGGCGGCGACATCAGGCTCATTGCGTAGCGGCGCAGACCGCCGGCTGGAGCCGGCTCACTTCGAACCGGAGGTTCGCAAGCGGA
>ENA-ORBV01001906-ORBV01001906.1-microbial-mat-metagenome-genome-assembly--contig:-NODE-1906-length-45204-cov-9.244732_pt1 | contig 45204 bp, 36 predicted proteins | sample MGYA00237777_ERZ505514 | MGnify/ENA primary metagenome ERZ505514 (study PRJEB26160, sample SAMN06269048) | microbial mat metagenome | isolation source: Oligotrophic lake microbial mat | place... | reverse complement strand
GGGCGTCAGGTGATGCGGGAGGGGGGGGGGGAGCCCAAAATGGAAAGACGTCCTTTTCTCGATGGGCACGCTCGTTCGAGGGTATCCGCTTCTCACGCCGCCGCCGGAGGCGGCGCCCACCCCCTCACCCCTTCATGGATCTTCATGGACCTTCATGGTGAAATCCGACCGCCCGAAGATCCGCCTGCGTGACATCGGCGTCGGCCCTGGCCGCGACTCACCGCAAAACGACCTTCCGAGACCGTCCGGCATCGTGCCGTCAGATGTGCAGAAAGTGACAGCCGCACGGCTCGCAGTTCGACATGCTGGTGTCCATGGACACAAACACTATCGTCGTCATAATCGTGCTGATCCTGATCTTCGGTGGAGGAGGGCTGTTCTACCGCGGTCGGCGATAGATTCTCACCGCCCCCCGACGTCATCGGCGTCCGACCTTCACGCGAAGGTTCCAGGGCGGCGTTGATCGCCTGGATCGCCTGGATCGCCTGATCGACGCAAGAAGCAGACGTACCTGCGGTACTCTGCCCTGCGTCGCATGGAACACCAGACCACACTCCTCCTCACGCTCGCGCTCGCCTTCGTCGCCGCGTTTATCTTTGGCTTTGGCGCGTCCAAGCTCAAGTTGCCGCCGATGGTCGGCTACCTCCTGGCCGGCATCGCGATTGGTCCCTATACGCCAGGGTTCTCCGGCGATCCGGTCATCGCCGGACAACTGGCGGAGGTCGGCGTCATCCTGCTGATGTTCGGCGTCGGTCTGCACTTCTCAACGGCCGACCTGATGGCCGTCAAAGGGGTTGCCGTGCCCGGCGCGGTCGGGCAAATCCTGGTCGCCACCGCGATGGTCGTCGGTCTGACGACGCTGTGGGGCTGGACGCTGGGGGCCGGGCTCGTCCTCGGGCTTGCGCTGTCGGTGGCTAGTACCGTCGTTGTGCTGCGCGCGCTGGAAGAGCGGCGCTTGATCGAAGGCGCCAACGGCCGAATTGCCATCGCGTGGCTGGTGGTCGAAGACCTGGCGATGGTGCTCACGCTCGTGTTGTTACCGGCGCTTGCCGAGCTGACCGGGGCGCAGCCCGCGGTCGGTGGCCACGCGGCCGCGACCGGCAACCTGTGGCTGCTCGTCGCGATCACGGTTGGCAAAGTCGCGCTGTTCCTCGCGATCGTCGCCTGGGCTGGTCCCCGCGCCGTACCCTGGATGTTGCAGCAGGCCGCGCGGACGGGGTCGCACGAGCTGTTCACGCTTGCGGTGCTGGCCATTTCGCTGGGCATCGCGTACGGGGCCGCGACGTTTTTTGGCGTGTCGTTCGCGCTCGGCGCGTTCTGCGCGGGCGTGGTGCTCAGCAACTCCGAGTTCAGTCACCGCGCGGCGGAGGACTCGCTGCCGCTGCAGCATGCGTTCTCGGTGGTGTTCTTCGTGTCAGTCGGCATGTTGTTCGACCCGTCCGTGCTGATCCGCGAGCCGCTGGCGGTGCTGGCGGTGCTGGCGGTCATTCTGGTGGGGAAATCGATTGCCGCGTTTCTCATCGTGCAGCTTCTCGGGTATCCCATCAGCACGGCGCTGACGATCTCGGCGAGTCTCGCGCAGATCGGGGAGTTCTCATTCATCCTCGCCACGCTCGGCATCTCGCTGGGCATGATGCCCGCCGAAGGACGAGACTTGATCCTCGCCGGAGCCCTGCTCTCGCTGTCGCTCAATCCGCTGGCCTTTGCGGTGGCGAAGCCGATGCTGACATGGATGCGCCGGTGGCGATCAATTCTGGTGCGCTTCGAAGGGTCACAGGACCTTCGCCTGGCCCGGCTCCAGTCGTTGCTCGACGCCAATCGCAAGGGCGGGCCGCCGGCCGTGCACGGCGACGAGCTCATCAGCCGCTGGTCGGTCTTCGCGGATCTCGACTACCGCAAGCGCGCCGAGTTGCTCTCGCTGTTCACTCCGCGTGCGGCACGCCCGGGCGACCGCATCATTCGCAAGGGCGATCCGGCAGACGACGTCTTCTTCATATCGTCCGGGATGGTCGAAGTCGGCGTGCGCGGCCGGAAGATCCGGCTGGGGCCGGGCGACTTCTTCGGTGAGATGGCGATGCTCACCGGCGAGCCACGGTCGGCCGACGTGACCGCGATCGACTACACCCAGCTCTTCACGCTCAACACAGCCCAGTTCGATCCGTTCGTGGCCAGGCATCCGGAGCTGCGAGCGAAGCTCGATCTGGTGGCTCGCGGCAGGGCCGCGGAGAATGTGGAGCCGACCGGGCGATCGAAAAGACCGTAGCGGTGGCACTCGGGCTGGGTCTCAAGGCCGAGACCTCCACGCGAGCGCAGAGCGGGTCAGCGCCTGACTGGCGCCATGAATGCGTGAAAGGCCGTGTCGGCGCGCTCGTCGTCCGTGATCTGCGCCTCGCCGTTCCGGATCACGCGCGCCAGCATGGAGCCCGGTGGGGTGCCATGGTCGCGCGGCACGCCTCCCTCCAGCAGGACGAGCGCAGTGGCCCACTGACGCAAATCGGCCTGGTAGGTGACCGGTGACCAGTCGTCCGCGCCCCCGCGCGCGTCCGGTACATCGCGCTTCACACCGCGCGCCAGCAGCACGCGCGCGGCCTCCGGTGCCAGGCGCGGGTGGAACAGCGCAGGACGCCCGTCTGTCATCGGCGCGTCGGGGCTGAGACCGGCGTCAATCAGCATCTCAAGCACAATCCCGGCGCGCTCGCCCCGGGCGCCGGCAACGGCCTCGATGAGCGTCTCGCCGCGCCCCAGGTCCTCGCCACGTGGGCCCGCCCCGGCGGCCAGCAGGGCGCGCAGTCCCTCAAGATCGCGCAGCGTTCCTCCATCCATGATGGCTGTGCGCGTGGCGAGTCCGAGCAATGACTCGCCACGTTCGTCACGCGCCAACAGGTCGGGAGCGGGGGTGGAGCGCAGGAGTGCAGCGAGCCGCTCATAGTCGTTGAGGACCAGCGCCAGCGCCGCCTCGCGGCCTGCGGCGTCAGGGTAGGCGTATTGCGGGCTCGGCTCGGTCGCGCGCGCGGATTGATGCCATGCCGGAAAAATGAGCCCGAGCCCGTGCCGCGGCACGGTCAGCGCCACGGTCATCGCCACAGGTGCCGCTGCCACGGCGGTGCCGAGGACGACGGCGAGGAGCCGACCCTCGCCGCGCGCGCCCCAAAGCAGGAGTGCCGCCGCGGCAAGGGCGATGGCGCCGAGGAGCGCACCAAAGCCCTGCCCCAGCCCGCGTGTCGCCGCATCGCCGACATCGGGGGAAAGAAAGAGCGCAGCGGCCGCGACCAGATCGAGGACTACCAGGCACCAGCCGAGGCCACGAAGGATCCGCATCATGGAGCGCGTGGCGCCTATCGGCTCCACTTCATCGACAGCACCAGCACACCCTGGCGAGTCGCCGTCACTTCAGTGATTTTCGACGCCTTTGCCGGGTCGCCAGGAGTGTAGGTCACCGCGTACTGCGAAAACGAGTTGGCCGCGATGCTTCGCAGCACGTTTCCGAGGTTCGTCCGCGCGAGCCCCTGCAGGACGAGCCATCGGCCTCCGGTGTTGGCCGCCAGACCCTTGAGCAGATTCTCCCGATTGGAATCGCGCCGCGTCCCGTCCTGCAGCGCCACCGACCAGACGATCGCGCCCGACTTGCGCACTTCTTCCGCCACCAGGCGCGCCATGACGTTCGTGGCGTCTTTGGTCGGTTCCATGTTGATGCTGATGATGACCTTTCGGGTTGCAGGCGGCAGCGCGGCAAGGCGCTTGGCGACGTCCACCAGTGCCTCGTTCAGCACGGATTCGCTCGGCTTGGGCATCAGCTTGCCCAGTCCGGCATCGATCGTGGCCTGCTCCGAGGTGAAGTCCGTGACGGTCATGGCGGCGCCGCCGAATTCCACCAACGAAAACTGCGTCTTTGGATCGGCGCTGAGCAAGAGCGTGCTGAAGGCCTTCACGGCGTCCCGGATGTCGTTGACCGCGCCGCTCATGGCCGGTGTGGTGTCGACCATGATGACGTAGTGAATCGGCTCGGACGCGCGCTCGACCTTGGTGATCGGGCGCGCCGTGCCCTCTTCTTTGACGCTGAACTCCTCGTGTTTCATGTCGCTGACGGGGGCGCCGTTCGCATCCATGACCGACACGTAGATGGTGCGATCCGGACCCTGGCCGGCCGAAAGTTCGACGAACCCCGCCACCGCCATCAGGCCAAAACACAGCGTCAAGACGAAACAGCGCACTCGAGTCATGGGTCAATCCTCCGGCCGAGAGTCTACACCGAAGGGAGCCGCCCCACGCCTCACCCGTTGCGCAGACGGCCGTGGATGGCTCATCCCGCACCTGAGACGGCGGCGGTCTTAATATAGGTGCTCATAGGAGCACTCATGAGAAACCGACACGTGACCCTGACGGCTGCAGCCTTTGTGCTTGTGGGTGTGTTCGTCACCACGCCCGTTCCGACCCGCGCCGACACCTATCCGCGCCAGCCCGGCATCAAGATCACGAACTACTCCTTCGACTACACGCTCAGCGACCAGAACAACGAACTCGTCGTGACGCAGGGCGTGGACATGACGTTCGTCCAGGCGGGCGTGCACGCCGTCGATCTCGATCTGTGCACATTCACCGCACAACCACGGCCGGCGCAGATGGCCAACGGGTTCGCCGATCCCTGCGCGGAGCCTGCAGGCGGCGGCCGCGGCGGCGCGGCGTCGGCACCAGTCGGCGGCAAGGGCATGACGGTAACGTCGGTCGTGGCTGCAGGACAGGCGCTCACCTGGCAGCATGAAAACGATCGGCTGCGCGTGACGATGCCGCGCAACTTCTCGACGGGAGACACGTTCTCGTTCGTCGTCGATTTCCACGGCGTGCCCGCCACCGGCATCCTCATCGCCAATAACCGGCACGGCGACCGTGGCTGGGTCAGCAATCCCTGGCCGAACAAGGCGCGCAATTTCCGCGCGGTCGTCGACCATCCGTCCATGAAGGCGACGCACACGACGTCGGTCACCGCACCGCGGAAGTACCAGGTCGTCTCAAACGGCGTCCTCAATGAAGAGACGGATCTTCCCGGTGATCTCAGGCGAACGGTCTGGACAGAGGGTGTCCCCATCAGCACGTGGCTCATGTCGCTGGCGGTGGCGCCGTTTTCGGTCACGCACTTCGGCAGCTATCGCGGTATCCCGCTCTCGTCGTGGGTCTTCCCGCAGGAGCGTGACGCCGGCCTTGGCGCGTTCGCCGCGCACACCGAACCCGTGCTCGAGTTCTTCACCGACCGCATCGGGCCATACCCGTACGAGAAACTCGCCCAGGTGCAGGCCAACGGCGTCGGCGGAGGCATGGAGCTTGCCTCCAGCATCTTCTACGGCTACGGCGCCACCGGGGCCGGCCGGCAGCTCATCGCGCACGAGATGGCGCATCAATACTGGGGCGATTCCGTGACCGAGTCGGACTGGGACGATGTGTGGCTGAGCGAAGGATTTGCCACGTACTTTGCGCTCCTGTACTCGGAGTTCGCCGATGGCCGCGACGCGTTCGTCGAGGGCGTGCGCCGCAGCAAGACCACCGCGTTGAACTACGCCATCGCCAACCCGGGATCGACGATCGTGCATGACAGCCTCGCGGACATCAGCCGCGTGATCGCCAACGGCGCACAGGTCTACCAGGGCGGCGCTCAAGTTCTCCAGAACATCCGCGGCGTCGTCGGCACGCAGACCTTCTGGGAGGGCATTCGCGCGTATTACGCGAAGTACCGCGACGCAACAGCGACGACCGCGGACTTCCGGCGGACGATGGAGGACGCGTGCCGGGAGGCTGGCGATCGGTGTCCGGCTGATGGCCGCGATCTGACATGGCTCTTCACCCAACTCCTGAATCGCGGCGGCGCGCTCCAGGTGACTGGCACGTGGACCTACGATGCCGCAGCGAAGCAGGTGCAGATCACCCTGGAGCAGACACAGACGACGGGACTCTACCGGATGCCGATCGAGGTGCGAGTGATGACGACGGCGCCGGCCGCTGCGGGCCGGGCGGGCGGTGCGCCGATGCCGCCCCAGATCAGCCGCACGTCACAGACGGTGCAGGTCACGCAACAGCGGCAGACCATCTCGTTGCCGAGCGACGTCGAGCCCTTGAGCGTCGAGCTCGATCCGGAGGCCTGGGTGTTCATGCGAGCCACGTTCACCAGGAAATGAGCTGGCGCTGATGAGGCCCTGGGCCCGAGGAGATAGAATCTTCCGCACCTGATGTCCCTTTCTGCCGGCACCCGGCTTGGTTCCTACGAGATCGTCGCGCCGCTTGGCGAAGGCGGGATGGGCGAAGTGTTCCGTGCCACAGACACGCGCCTGCACCGGACGGTCGCGATCAAGGCCATGCATGCCCTGTTTGCCCAGCATCCGGAGCGCGTGGTCAGATTCGAGCGCGAGGCGCAGTTGCTGGCGTCGCTCAACCACCCGAACATCGCGGCCATTCACGGCCTTGAGGAGGTGGAGGGATCGAAGTATCTGGTGCTCGAGTTCGTCGACGGGCGCACGCTCGCCGACGTACTGAAAGGCGGCCCGCTGGCCGTGACGGAGGCCACAACCCTTGCGCGCCAGATTGCCGACGCGCTGGCGGCAGCCCACGAGCGCGGAATCATTCATCGCGACCTCAAGCCGGGCAACGTCATGGTCACCGCCGATGGCACGATCAAGGTCCTGGACTTCGGCCTGGGCAAGGCCCTCGAATCGGAGGCCGCCTCCGGCAGCGCCAATTCCCCGACGATGACGATGGCGGCGACGCAGGCGGGGATCATTCTCGGGACAGCGGGCTACATGAGTCCGGAACAGGCGAAAGGCCGCGCCGCAGACAAACGCAGCGACGTGTGGTCCTTCGGCTGTGTCCTGTTCGAAATGCTGACCGGGAGGCGCGCGTTCGACGGTGAGGACCTCACCGAGGTGCTTGCGGCTATCGTGCGCGGCGAACCGGACTGGACGATGTTTCCGTCGAGCGCTCCGCCGAACCTGCGCGAACTGGTGGAGCGATGTCTCGTCAAAAATCGCGCCGACCGGTTGTCTGACATGTCGGTGGTGCGCTTCCTGCTCAGTGATCGGCCGTCCGGGGGATCGACAATGTCGGGCGCGCCGACGGTCGCACAGCCCGTCGCGCGGACGCGGACGATCGGATGGCCGGTGGCGGCCGGCCTGGTCGCGGTGGCGGTGTTGGCTACGGCAGGTGTCATGCAGTTCGGGGCGCCTCGATCCACCGCGGCGTCCACTGGCGCAATGACCCGCCTGAGCATCACGCTGCCAGAAGGTGACCAACTCAACTCCCCGAACATGCTGCCCATGGCGGTGTCGCCCGACGGCTCAACGGTGGTGTACGCCGCCCTCAGGAATGGCGTGTCGCGACTGTACCTGCGGTCGCTGTCCGAGACTGCGTTGAAGGTGCTCGATGGCACCGATGGCGCCAGGAATCCGTTCTTTTCTCCGGATGGCCGGTGGATTGGCTTCTTCGCACAGGGAAAATTGAAGAAGATCGCGATCGGTGGCGCGGCGTTGCAGATCGTCACCGACGCTGCGGAGTCTCGCGGAGGCACCTGGGACACCGACGACACCATCTACTTCGCGCCATGGAACTCCGGTGGCATCTGGCGAGTGTCCGCGGCTGGCGGAACCGCGACCGCATTCGCCACTCCCGACCGGACTCGTGGCGAAACGAGCTATCGCTGGCCGCACGTCATTCCGGGACAGCGGACCCTGCTGTTCTCGGCGCTGACAGGACCGGGCCAGGATGAACGACTCGTGGTGTCGCAGTCACTGGACACGGGCGAGCGCGACACGCTGATTCAGGGAGCCACGCCGCGGTTCGCGCAGACCGGGCACCTGCTGTATGGCAATCGCGACACCCTCTTCGCGGTGCCGTGGACACCGTCACAAGGGACACTCGCCGGCGCGGCGCCGATCGCCATGCCGGAACTGCCGCGATTGGAAAACGAAACCGCGGCGGCGTACAGCGTGTCTGACAACGGGACGCTGGTGTACCTGGCCGGCGGCCCAACCCGCACAGCGAACCGCATCGTCTGGGTGGACCACGCCGGCAGGATCGAGGCGTTGAGGTTGCCTGAGCGTGAATATGAAAGCGTCGTCATCTCGCCAGACGGAACCCAAGCGGTCGTGCAGGTGTTCGAAGGCACGATGACCCTCTGGATCCTCGACCTCGCGCGACAAACCCTGTCGCCCTTTGTGACGAGCGGCAGCAGCCAGGCGCCTATCTGGACAGTCGACGGCAAGCGCATCATCTACCGAGGCACCCGCCTGGGTTTCCGAAACCTCTACTCGAAAGCCGCCGACAGCACCGGCGAGGAGGTGCGGCTGACCGACAAGGCTGATGTGGTCCAGTCGGCAGCATCGGTGTCTCCCGATGGCGAGTGGCTGGTCTTTAATGAGAGCAGCCGCGAGGGCACGTCGACGTGGAAGTTGCCGCTCGGTCCCGGTGCCAAGGACAAGAATCCGCAGGTGATCCTGGCCGCAGGGAATCAATCGCTGAACGGGGTCGTCTCACCGGACGGTCAGTGGCTCGCGTTCCAGTCGACCGTTTCAGGGCGACTCGAGGTGTGGGTGAAGCCCTTCCCTGGGCCAGGACCGCACACACAGGTGTCGACCTCCGGGGGCGCCTGGCCGCGCTGGTCCAAAGTCGGCCGGGAGCTGTACTTCGATTCGCTCGACGACAAAGTCATGGTGGCGGAATACTCGACGACCGGCGGGTTCTTTCCGAAGCTGCCGCTCATCCTCTTTGCAGGCCGCTTCAAGACCTCGGCGAACAGCAACACGCCGTACGATCTGTCGCTCGACAACCGCCGCTTCCTGCGCGTGCAGCAGGGCACGCCCGAGGCCGGCCTCACCGAAATTCACGTGGTCCTGAACTGGGCCAGCCAACTCGGCCGGCGCTGACGCGTTGCGCGACCGCGATGCCGAGCGGCGTGGCTGCGCGCCACCCGCTTGCGCGTTATAACTTTCGTGACTACATTGGGGTCCATGGTTCTGGAACTGAAACTCCGGAAGGTCGGCAATTCGGTTGGCGTGGTGCTGCCCAAAGAAGCACTGGCGCACCTGAATGTGGGTGAAGGCGACACGCTGTGCGTCACCGACTCGGGCGACGGCAGTCTCCGCCTGACGCCGGCCAATCCCGTGGTGCTTGAGCAACTTGAGGTCGCGAAAGACGTGCTCCGCCGTTATCGCGACACACTCCGCGAACTTGCAAAATGAAGGCGCCCGTCTGGGTGCTTCGCGAGACGGTGCTGGCGGCACACGAGCAGTTGCTCGCGCTGTACGGTGGAGCTGCGGGTCTTCGGGATGTCGGACTCTTCGACTCCGCGCTCGCGCGGCCGAAGAACCTGTGCGCGTATGAGACGCCCACCGTCTTTGCGCTCGCGGGAAGTTACGCCAACAAGCGCATCGGCTTCGCCGTAGCCGCGCTGTTTCTCCAACTGAATGGCTGGCGGCTCGAGGCCGGGCAAGCCGATGCCGTCGTCCAGACGCTGGGTCTGGCTGCGGGCGCGATCGGTGAAGCCGACTACGCCACCTGGCTCACGGCGAACAGTGGGCGGCTGGCGCGTTGAGGCTGCAAGCGGGCTCGTGAGGGCCATGGCCGAGGTGAGTCCCGGAGACCCCGCCGCCTGGCATCTTGTGATGGTTGGGGACCACGAGACAGACAGCGCGCTTGGCTGCTACAACGAGATCGCGGAGTTGCGCACCGACCTCGGCCTGACCGGACGAGTGACCTTCACGGGGTTCGTCAGCGACGACGAGCTGGCGGCGTTCTACAATGCGGCGAGCCTCCTGGTGCTGCCGTCGTTCGACGAGGGGTTCGGGCTGCCGGTTGTAGAAGCGATGGCCAGCGGCCGGCCGGTTGCCGTGAGCAACCGGGGCTCATTGCCGGCATTGGTGGGGGACGTCGGACTGTTGTTCGACCCGGAGGATCGGACCTCGATCACGCACACGATCACACGGCTGCTGAAGGAGCCCGCCCTTCGCCATGAACTCGGCGCGCGTGGTGTGGCGCGGGCGGCGGGGAACTCTCGGCGCGGACGTTGCTCGGGCGGCTCGCGGGTACCCACGAGGTTGAGGCGGTCTGCGTGGGGCAGGCCGAGCGCGACTATCTGATCGACAACCGCATCCGGTGTCATGACCATGCGCTGGGCTGGCGCCGGACGCCCGCCGGCCATTCCGGGCCGCACGCCTCCGGCGAAGCCGGGCACTGATCGAACGTGCGGACCTTGTGGTGAGCAACTCCCGTTTTCTCCAGGGTGCGTTGCTGACCCGTGCCGGCATCTCAAATCACGTGGTCACGCCCTTCATTGATACCGAGGCCCGGTGCGCGTCCGTCCCCACAACTGATGTCGCACGCGGCCCGGCTCACAAACGTGACGTGTCTGGACTGGTCGACGGACATGGCCGGGGTCTTCGACCGGACGCGCATCCTGTTGATGCCGAGCCTCTGGGAAGAACCGTTCGGCCGCCTTCCGATTGAAGCGGGGGCCTGCGGCATTCCCACGATCGCCAGCGCCCGGGGCGGCCTCCCCGAGTCGGTTGGCGACGGCGGCATCCTGATTGACCCGGCCGACGACCTGGCGCGGTGGATTGACGGCATCCGTGCGCTGGACGACCCATCGCTGTATGCGTCCTTGTCAGCGGCCGCCAGGCAGCACGCTGCGGCTCACAACTTGCCGGTGACGCTGCGACGTTTCGGGGATCTCATGAAGGGTAAAATCGCTCCATGGATCGTCTGTTCATCCGGTTGGGTGCTGTAGCCGCCTTCGTCGGTGTGGCCCTCGGTGCGTTTGGGGCACATGCGTTGCGGGCGCGGCTGCCCGCCGACCACCTCGCGGCGTTCGAGACAGGCGCGCACTATCAATTGCTGCACGCGCTCGCGTTGGTGCTCGTCGGTGTACTCATCGGCCGGCGGCCGGCGCGGCTCACCACAGCCGCCGGCTGGTGCTTCACCGTCGGCATCGTGCTCTTCTCGGGAAGCCTGTACGTCCTGTCGATCACTGGCACGACCGCCGTTGGCATCGTGACGCCGTTGGGCGGTCTGTGCTTTCTGGCCGGCTGGGCCTGCCTGGCGCTGGCGGAGGGGCGTGCCTGATGGCTCTGACTGGTGACAACGACGTGACCGAGTTCACGGTGACGTGTCCGTATTGCGGCGAGCAGGTTGAGATTTATCTGGAGCCAGACGTCATGGGCACGCTGGTGCAGGATTGCGAAGTGTGCTGCCGACCCTGGCAGGTCCACGTCAGCCGCGACCACGAGTACCGGTATGTGGACGTGACGCGCGGCGACGGCTCGGACTGACCGGCCGGGGATCGTGAACGCAACGCTGATCTCACTGAAGTATCACCTCGGGCTCACGGTCTCGTGCAGACAGGTCGATCTACCTTCGAGTGGCTTTTCGGATCATGGCCAGTGAGGCCGGGTTGGCCTTGTAGGCGTCCTGGTACACCTTGGCGTTTTCGGCCGTCAGCCGGTAGCCGGCGGCGATGATGGCGTCCAGGCCGTCGTGGCCGGACCAGAGACCCAGCTCGAAGGCCGTCAGGCCTGCCTGACCTTTGGCGTTCACGTCCGCGCCGGCCTTGATCAGCGCGGCCATCACGACCGCGTCGCAACCGTTCATCGCGCCTTCCATCAATGGCGTGTGTGTGTTCTCATCACCAAACGAGGCGGTGGCGCCGCGGGCGATGAGCAGGCGAACCACGGCCAACGTGGCCGGCGCCGTCGGTCTGGTCGTGGGGCTGCAACCGCTCGACGAGAGCGCGACCGCAATGGGCGCCTCCTTGCGCGAGATCGTGAAGCGACGCGACGCGGACATCCCGGCGTCGAGGAAGGCCTGGACCAGGGCGACGTCGGTATCGCTGATCGCCTTGTAGAACTGATCCTCATCGAACTCGATCTTTCGCGCGCGCAGCAGCGCCAGGGCTCGCGCCTCGGCGTCGGGACTGACGGGTGTGGCCGTGCCAGTCCGCGGCGCCGGGCCGGATGGCCCCATGCGTTCGAGCGCGGTTCTGGCCATCTCGCGGACGGTCTCGCTGCTGTCGCTCGTGAGCGCCTGCACATCCGCCTGCACATTCCTGGCCTCGGGACCACGATTGCGCAGCAAGGCAAGCGCGCGCGTGCGGATCGCGTCGTCTGCGGACGACTTGGCGATACCGGCCAGGAGCGTCGCGGCCTCAGCCGACGGCAGCGCGAGCGCGTCGAGCGCGCCGAGCGCAGAGGCACGCACGTCTGCATCGGGATCGGAAACAATCGCGCGCGAGATCTCCGGCAACGCCGTCCGGGCCATCGATGCCTTCACCAACTGCGGCGCGGTACCCGAGCGGTTGACGATGGTCGCCAGGGCTTGAAAGGCGGCCTGCCGAACGTCGGCGTCTTTGTCCATGCGCGCGGCGGTCAGTGCCACGGGGGCCTGGGCGTGCCCACCGCCCGCAGCGCCCAACTCCAACGCAGAGAAGGCCGCCATGCGCACGCCAGGATCGGGGTCTGAGGCAGCCAGTCGACCTGCGATGGGTGTCCACTTCGCCAGATCGGCCTCACCGACCTGCGCGCGCAGGCCGTGCATGGCCACCCGGCGGACATCGGCCGATCGGCTGGCCGACTCGCGCACGAGCAGGTCGGTCCATCCGGTCGGCTTCGTCTTCGCCCCGACGAGGACGTTCAGCAACACGTCTCCGCCCCATTTCACCGATGACACGGCCTGGGCGATCCCGGCAGTCGCCGCAGTGTCGCCCGTTGCTGCGAGGGCTTCGAGGGCTTCGCGCGCCGAATCGCGGCCCGTGCTCATCCGTGCGGTTTCCTGCGCTGCCAGGTAGGCCGTCATCGGCGCAACGAGATCGGCGCCCGGCGCCACGCCCACCAGAGCGCGAGCGGCCATGAAGCGCACGCGCAGTTGCGTGGCCCCGCGGAGCGCTCTCTGAAAGGCGTCCTGTCGCGTGCGCAGCGGCACCTTGTAGAGGCCCAGCGCGCCGGCGGCAAGTCCCGCCACATCCGGCGACGGATCGGACAGCGCTGCGACCAGCGCGGGTCGGGCCACTTCCGTCTTCATGTCGGCGTTCCAGAGCGCGTCGGCCGCCGCCGCGCGCACGCGCGGGTCGGCGTCCTTGAGCGCGCCAATCACGAGCGGCGCGGTGACGACGCCGCCCCAGGACGCGAGGTTGTCAAGCGCCGCCACCCGCTTGGCGCCGTCCTTGTCCTTCAGATCCCTGGTTGCGTCGTTGACGATCCGTTGGGCGTTGCGATCGAGCGTCTTGGGTGTGGCGTCCTGTCCAAATGCCGGCAGACCGGAAAGGGCCAGGCAGCAGATCGTCAGCAGCAGTCTCATCGGGAACCTCAGGCGTACGCGGAACCTCCATGAAGCATACGCCGACGGGGCTGGCGCCAGCCGCAGACTTCGGCTGGGCCCCGAACGAGTGCGTGCCGTAGAATGGCCGAATGACTCCCTTGCGAGTTGCGGACCTCGGCCGGGTGCTCGACGCCGATCCACGAATTGCGTTCGGCCTCGTGTTCGGGTCCACCGGTCGCGGCGCGGATCATGCTGGCAGCGATAGCCGAACGTGACGACCTGCTGACGTTCTGCGACCAGTTGGCCGCGCGCATGCGTGACTGACGCTCTACGACTCGCGGCGCGGCCGCATGTTCGCGGCCAGCACGCGCTTGCGCATCCGCAGGTTGTGCGGCGTCACTTCCACCAGCTCATCGTCATTGATGAACTCAATCGCCTGCTCGAGGCTGTGTACCTTGGGCGGAATGAGGCGGATGGCTTCGTCAGCACCCGACGCCCGCATGTTCGACATCTTCTTTTCGCGGACGATGTTGACGTCGAGGTCGTTGTTGCGTGAGTTCTCGCCGACGATCATGCCTTCGTAGACGACCGTGCCTGGTGACACGAACATCTCGCCGCGGTCCTGCATGTTGGCGATGGCGTAGGCCGTGACCACGCCCGCGCGATCGGAGAGGAGGGCGCCGGTGGGGCGCGAGGCGATGGGCCCCGACCAGGGCGCCCAGCCCGAGAAAATGTGGTTCATCATGCCGGTGCCGCGCGTCTCGGTGAGAAACTGCGAGCGAAAGCCGATGAGGCCCCGGGCCGGAATGCTGAACTCAAGACGCACACGGCCGCTGCCGTGATTGACCATCTTGGTCATCGTGCCGCGACGGATCCCGCACTGGGCAATGACCACGCCCTGGAACTCCTCGGCGACGTCGATGACCAGGTCCTCGACCGGCTCCATGCGGACGCCGTCCACGGCCTTGGTGACGATTTCCGGACGCGAGACCTGCATCTCGAACCCTTCGCGCCGCATCATTTCAATCAGGATTGACAACTGCAGCTCGCCACGGCCGAAGACCTTCATCTGCTCGGGTGAGTCGGTCGGCTCCACGCGGATGGACACGTTGCCGATCAGCTCGCGGTCGAGCCGGTCCTTCAACTGCCGTGACGTGACGTATTGACCGTCGCGTCCCGCCAGCGGCGACGTATTGATGCCGAAGATCATCGACACCGTGGGTTCGTCGATGGCAATGGTCTTGATCGCCACCGGGTTCTCGGCGTCGGCAATGGTCTCGGCAATCATGATGTCGGCGATGCCGGCCAGGCCGATGATGTCGCCCGCGGCGGCTTCCGTCGCGTCCACATGTTTGAGGCCCGAGAAGGTGAACAGCTTGGTGACGGTGGTGCGCTGAATCGTGCCGTCGAGCTTGCACACCGAGATGGGGTCGCCCACCTTCACACGGCCGTTGAAGATGCGGCCGATCGCAATGCGGCCCAGATAGTCGCTCGAGTCGAGGTTGGCCACCAGCGCCTGCAAGGGGGCGTCCACGTCGCCGCGTGGCGCGGGCGTGTGGGCGACGATGGCGTCGAAGAGGGGGCGCAGATCTTCGCCGTCGATGGCGATGTCGAGCGTGGCCGTGCCCGCCCGGGCGTTGGTGTAGAGCACCGGAAAGTCGAGCTGGTCTTCGGTGGCGTCGAGGTCGATGAACAGGTCGTAGACCTCGTTGAGTACTTCCTTGACCCGCGCGTCGGGCCGGTCGATCTTGTTGATGACCACGATGGGCGGCTGCCGGCGTTCAAGCGCCTTGCGCAGCACGAATCGCGTCTGGGGCAGCGGACCTTCCGACGCGTCCACGAGCAACATGACGCCGTCCACCATCGACAGAGTGCGCTCCACCTCGCCGCCGAAGTCGGCATGGCCTGGCGTATCCACGATGTTGATCAGGTGGTCGTGATACTGCACGGCCGTGTTCTTGGCCATGATGGTGATGCCGCGTTCACGCTCGAGGTCGTTCGAGTCCATCACGCGCTCGGCCACCCGCTCGTTGCTGCGGAAGATGCCGCTCTGGCGCAGCAGGGCATCGACCAGCGTCGTCTTGCCATGGTCAACGTGGGCGATGATGGCGATGTTGCGCCGAAGCGGGTTGGCGATCTTCTGTGAGGTCACGGGCGTCGAAAGCATCCTCCCAGTTTACTACCCCGGAGGTCCCGCGTGGCGAAGTCCCGGCTAGAATACCTACCTCAATGGAACCACGGCGATCCTTCCTCACTCGACTGGTTGCGGCAGGCGCGGCCCTCATCGGCGCCGGAATGGCCGGCCTGACCGCAGCCGTGGCCGTCCCGCGTCGGCGCGAAACCACGCGCAAGTGGCGGGCGGCCGCATCAATGTTTGATTTGCCGCCCTCGGGCCCCCTGGTGGCCACCCTGACAGAACGGCATGCCGACGGCTGGCACGAGACAAGAAGGAGCATGGTCGTGTTCCTGGACAAGGACGGAGACAACTATCGCGCCCTGTCTGCCACCTGCACCCATCTGGGTTGCAGCGTGGCCTGGAATGCCGCCGAAGGGCACTATAAGTGCCCGTGCCACGGCGGGACGTTCGACCGTGCCGGCAAGGTCGTGGCCGGGCCGCCCCCGGAGGGCCTGCACCAGCTCCCGGTACGCGTGAACCCGGAGACGGCCGAACTCGAGGTGGAAGTCTGATGCGGGGGCTGTTCGACTGGCTCGACCATCGCACGGGCTTTCGCACCATCCGCCATCACCTGCTCGACGAACCCCTTCCGCCGGGAACGGGATGGGCATTCACATTTGGCAGCCTCCTGCTGTTTGGATTGACCCTGCAGGTGGTGACCGGCACGCTGCTCGCGCTGTTCTACGCGCCCACGCCCGACCACGCGTGGGACAGCGTGCGGTACATCACCACCGAGGTCCGTGGCGGGCACTTGCTGCGCGGCCTGCATCACTGGGGCGCCAGCCTGGTGGTGGTGACGGCCGTCATCCATCTGGTCCGCGTGGTGCTGTTTGGCAGCTATCGCGCGCCGCGCGAGCTCAACTGGATCGTTGGCCTGGTGCTGCTCCACGTGATTCTGGCTTTCGGCCTCACGGGGTATCTGCTGCCGTGGGATCAGCGCGCGTACTGGGCGACGGTGGTCACCATCAACATCTCGAAGCTCACGCCCTTTGCCGGCGAGTTTGTTGCGAACCTGCTTCGCGGCGGTCCTGACATCGGTGCGCTGACGCTCACGCGGTGGTACGGCGTGCATGTACTGGTCCTGCCGCCGGTGCTCTTCGGCCTGACCGCGTTCCATCTCTACCTCATGCGGCGTCACGGCATTTCGGGGCCGATGACCGAGCGTCAGGGCACGCGGCAGAGCTTCTTCCCCTATCAGGCCGCCCGAGACCTGACCGTGGCCGTGGTGGCCGGCGTGTTTCTGGCCGCGCTGGCGTGGCAGGGCGCCCCGCCACTGGAGCCACCGGCCGACCCCACCGCCTCGGGCTACATCCCCCGTCCCGAGTGGTATTTCCTGGGCCTATTTCAGTTGCTGAAGTACTTCCCCGGACGCCTGGAAGTGGTGGGCGCCATCGTGATCCCCGGCGCCGTCATGACACTGCTGGCCTTGCTGCCGTGGCTCGACCGCGCACGATCGCGCGGGTTGAAAGAACGACGATGGCTGCTGGCGGGCCTTGCCGCCGGTGTCGCGGCCATGACGACACTCACGGTGATGGGCGCGTTGGACAAGCCGCCGGCGGCCGGTTCCGATTGGAATGTGCGAGAGCAGGCAGGCCTGGCCTTGATGTCGGGGGACACGTGTGCGTCGTGCCACGGTGAGCGCGCGATGGCGGGTGCCATCGATCCGATGCGCGTCTCGAAACCGCGCGACTGGGTGGCGTCGCACTTGCTTGATCCGCAGATGATTGCCCCGGGCCTGCGCACCGCGCCGGCCACCAACCAGCACGACAACGAAGCCATCCTCGCGGCGCTCGCGCGCGGCCGGGCGGGCGCCGCGCCGGTCGTGTCTCCTGAGGAATCCGGAGTCGCGGTATTGTTCAATCGCAACTGCCTGCGGTGCCACATCATGGGACCGGTGGGCGGCAAGGAGGGCCCGGCGCTGACCGACGTGGGCGTCCGCAGCGACGAGGCCCGTCTGGTCCGGCAAGTTACTGCCCCACGGTCCGTAAAGCCCGACGGCGAGATGCCGGAATTCGCGAGTAAGCTGACGCCGCACGAAATTCAGGCACTGGCAAAGTGGTTGAGCCGGAGAGTTGGAAGCTAGCGACTGACGGAGGCATGGGCTGTAGCCCGTGCCGCAGCGAAGGGGAAGGGGCCGCTCGAGACATGTCAGCAACAACACTGAATCTCGCGTATCTGTTGGACCATCAGGCGAAACTGACGCCCGCACGCGAGGCCGTGGTGATGGGGGCGGTGCGCTTCACGTATGCGCAGCTCAATGCCATGGCCTGTCAGGTGGCCGGGGGGCTGCGTGCGCTGGGACTGCAGCCTGGCGATCACATCGCGCTGTCGTGCCCGAACCTGCCGTATTTTCCCATCGCCTACTACGGCATTCTCAAGATGGGCGGCGTGGTGGTGCCGCTGAACGTCCTGCTGAAGCCCCGCGAAATTGCGTTCCACCTGAAAGAGTCCGACGCCAAGGCGGTGCTGGTCTTCGAAGGCACGGCCGAATTACCCATGGCGGCCATGGCCCGCGAGGCCTGCGATGGGGTGGAGGGGTGCGCCCACTTCGTGGTGATGACGGCTAATCCGGCGGCGCCGACCACCGTGGACCGGGCCATGACGCTCGGCCAGTTGATGCAGGGCCAGCCGGCGTCCTGTGCCACGCATCCCGCAGCGCCCGACGACACGGCGGTCATGCTCTTCACGTCAGGCACCACCGGCCAGCCGAAGGCGGCTGAACTCACGCATTTCAACATGACGGTGAATGCGATGGCGTCGAGGGATCTGTATACGCCGATGCTCAACGCCGGCCTCGACGCCACGAATCGGTACCTCGTCACGCTGCCGCTGTTTCATTCCACTGGCCAGACCGCGCAGATGAACGCCGGCGTTTCGAGCGGAGGCACGCTCGTGCTGCTGCCCCGGTTTGACGCCGCCGCCGCGCTGAAGATGATGGTGGACGAGCGCATCAACTTCTGGATTGGCGTGCCGGCGATGTACTGGGCGCTGTTGCAGCATGCGCGCCAGTCCGGCGCGGACGTGGCGGCGGTTGCGCGCGAGATGAAGCTCTGCGTGTCAGGCGGCGCGCCGATGCCGCTCGCGGTACTTGAAGACTTCCAGACGACATTTGCCGTACGTGTGCTTGAAGGCTACGGCCTCTCGGAGACGTCGCCCGTGGCGTGCTTCAATCAGGTCCAGTTGCCGTCCAAGCCGGGCACGGTCGGGCTGCCCATCTTCGGGTGTGACGTGCGGGTGGTGGACGACAGCGATCAGCCGCTGCCCTCTGGCGAGCGGGGCGAAATCGTGATCCGCGGCCACAACGTGATGAAGGGCTACTACAAGCGCCCGGCCGAAACCGCCGAGGCGCTCAAGGGCGGCTGGTTCCACACCGGCGACATCGGCATCATCGACGCCGACGGCTATGTCTCGATCGTCGATCGCAAGAAGGACATGGTGCTGCGCGGCGGCATGAACGTCTATCCACGCGAGATCGAGGAAGTGCTGATGACGCATCCAGCCGTGGCACTGGCCGCCGTCATTGGCGTACCTGACGACCGGCTGGGCGAAGAAATCAAGGCGTTCGTCGTACTCAAGCCCGGCCAGACGCTTGCGGCCGACGACCTCATCGCCTGGAGCAAAGAACAGCTCGCGGCCTACAAGTACCCCCGGTCGGTCGAGATTCGCGAATCATTGCCGCTCGGACCCACTGGGAAAGTGTTCAAGCGCGCGCTACGCGCCTGAACACCCGGTCAGTCGATCAGGCGTGAGCGAATTTCTGGCGGAGGAATCTCGCAGGCGTTTGACCGGCCGGCAAGCCGAACTCTGACGGCCGCCACCACGCGGTAGACCGCATCCCGCAGCGGCACCGGCACCCACAGGAACATGCGGAACCAGGACCAGGGCGGCGTCAGTCTGGCCGCGATGCGGAGGGACGCGGTCGATCGCAAATAGACCTGGCCGCCTTCAATCAGGATGATGCTGCGGGCCGTCTCGCGCGTGACGCCGTACGAGGCCAGCAACGCTGCGGCTGCGGGAGACTGGGACGCGCCGAACCGGAGGTACCCTTCGGGATCGCGCCTGGCGATGAAGATGACTGACCGTTCGCAGAACGCGCACGTTCCGTCAAACAGCACGATCCCATGGTCCTTCATCACGTCAGTGTAGGCCCTACGTACGCCAGGCCGCGCACTTCGCCATTTTAGATATTTCGCTCAAGTCGCCATGACGAATGACACCGGCCCGTCAGCGTCCGTCCGGGGCTTTCTTGAGCAGCCGCAGGATTCTGTAATGGCCCAGTGTGGTACCGATCATGGTCATGCGCGGGCTATCTTACTGCGCCCGCCGGCGTATTGGCGAAATATCCATGATCAGTCAAAACGTAGCGCGGCCTGGGTCTCAAGGCCGCGTTGACGCTCGCGCGCGTGAGACCCAGCGCGCGCTACGTACCTTTGCCCCTGCACAGCTACGGCGGGACAAGTCGCCATGACGGATCGCGACGCAGTGCCTGTCACGCCGTCGCGAACTCATAACACCCTGGCATCGCGAGCAGCCGCAGAGTCCCGGATGCGCGGCTGAACGAGAGACTCGTCGGCGAAAACGCGCCGGTGGCGTCGAACACGACCGTGCGCGTCCTGTCGCCGGCGGAGTTGTAGACGTAGGTGAACGGTGCCACGAGACTCACCCAGAGGTCGCCCGAAGGCGAGAGGGCGGCTGTGCGGATCACTGGCGGCACGAGGGGATACGTGCCGTCGCCGACTTTGCGTGTCGGCCAGGAAGTGGGCAGCGACTGCACGTACCCGTCGAGCACCGTGCCCTCAATATGCCGCTCGAACTCGAGCCGGCCGTCAGGCGCGTACTTCCGGAACATCGGCACGCCCGTCTGAAACACAAAAATCACGCCGTCATCGGCGGTCTGCAGCGGCAGGCCGACATTAAGGGCAAGGTGCACGGCCCTGTCGGCTTCGTGGCCGGTCGCGCGCAGTGTGCCGATCTGCCGGACGACATGCCCCTCGAGATTCAACACCGACACCAGAGCGCCGGAATCCGGCGCGTTGATCAACAGCGTCTTGCCGGTGAAGTACATCGACCCGGTGCCATTGAGGATCAACGGTCCTGTGGTCAGCCGCGGCGCCGTGATGCCGGGCAGAAGAAACGCCCCGAGCGGCGCGCCGTTGTCGAAGAACATCTGCACGCGTTCCTGCCCGAACGGCGCATCCGACACCGCAAACGTATCGTCGCGCGACAGGCTCAACATCCCCGGCTGCAGCACGTTCCCTTTCTCCATCCCCGCCCTCATCATCGTCGTCACCCGCGTCCGTGCCTTGTCCACACTGAAGACGGTGTGATCGCGGCGGTCAAGGATCAGATACTGGCCGGCGGACGTCTGTACGAAGCTCGTCGCTTCACGGAACGCGCCACAGATCTCCGCGGGCAAACTTCCTGCTGGCCGTAGCCGCTCTATGGACGGGCTGGGCTGCGCGAGGACCGAGGCGCCGGCCAGCAACGCGGCCGCGAGCGCGCAGTCGGTGCTAGTACCGCGCCGTCTGGAGAATCGCTGCCAGAACATCTGCAGATCCAGGAAGAATCACTTCCTCAAGATCAGGCGCGTACGCCACAGGGCAGTCCATCGCCGCGACGCGTGCGACGGGCGCGTCGAGGTAGGCGAAGAGGTCGCTGACGGCGCGGGCGGCCAGTTCGGCGCCGAAGCCGCAGGTCAACTGATCTTCGTGCGCAATGACCAGGCGGTTCGTCTGCTCCACGGCCGTGGCAATCGTGTCCCAGTCGTACGGCATGATCGTGCGCAGGTCGATCACCTGCACGCTCACGCCGTCCTTTTCGGCCTGCTGCGCGGCCAGCAGCGACCGCTGCACCAACGCGCCCCAGGTGACCACCGTCACGTCCGTGCCTTCGCGCCTGATGGCCGCCTTGCCGAATGGAATCATGTGCTCGGGCCCGGTGTATCCGCTCTTGTTGTAGGTCTGACGATAGAGATGTTTGTGTTCCAGGAAGAGCACCGGGTCGTCACAGCGAATCGCCGTGCGCAGCAGCCCTGCTGCGTCGTGCGCGTTGGACGGGTATGCGATGCGAATGCCCGGGCAATGCGCGAAGATGCTTTCGCCCGACTGGCTGTGGTACGGCGCACCGCCACGCAGGTACCCACCGATGGCCGTGCGCACCACCATCGGGCACGAAAAGAAGTTGCCCGACCGGTACCGCATCATCGACATCTCGTCGCGCAGTTGCATCATTGCCGGCCAGATGTAGTCGAAGAACTGAATCTCCACCACCGGCTTGATACCGCGCGTCGCCATGCCGATGGCACGGCCGATGATGTTGGCTTCAGCCAGCGGCGAGTTGAACACGCGCGTGCCGCCGAAGGCCTTCTGCAGGCCGTGCGTAACCTTGAACACACCGCCTTTGCCCTGCACTTCCGACAACTTCGCTTCGTCGGTGGCATCCGCCACGTCTTCACCGAACATGACGATGCGCGGGTTGTGCGCCATTTCGTCCTTCATGGTGTGGTTGATGGCGGCCACCATGGTGTCGGGCTTGGCTCCCGTTTCCGCCGGACTGTCGAAGGCGGCGCTGGAAGGGTCAACATCAGGTGAATACACGTAGAGGCCGGCAGTCTCTCTGGCCGGCTTCGGAGACGTCAGGGCGCGGTCAGCGGCCTCGTTGACCTCCGTATCGATGGCCTTTGCGATCTCGGCCAGGTCGCCTTCCGTGGCCAACCCTTCCGCCTTCAACCACGTCGCCATCTTCGCAATGGGATCCCGCAGCGCCTCGCCGGCACGCTCGGCCGGCGTCTTGTACAACTTCTCATCGTCAGACAACGAGTGCGAGTACGGACGCACGACACTTGCGTGGACCAGGGCCGGGCCCTTGCGATCGCGGCACCAGGCCAGCGCTTCGGCTGCGGTGCGGTAGCTCTCGAGGAAGTCGGTGCCGTCGCAGCGCAGGACTTTGAGGCCAGGCCAGGTGTCGACGAGCTTCGACATGTCGCCGCCGGCCGTCTGCACCTTGACGGGCACGGAAATCGCGTAGCCGTTGTCCTCGATCATGAAGAGCACGGGGAGCGCCCCTACACAGGCGGCGTTGAGAGATTCCCAGAATTCGCCTTCGCTGACCGTGCCGTCGCCAAGCGACACGTACACGACTTCGTCTTTCTCGAACTTGTGTTCCCGATCGGGAATGTCCGTCAGGCGCTCATACAGGCGACCGGCCTCGGCGCAGCCAACGGCTTGAAGGCACTGCGTGCCGGTGGGGCTTGATTGCGACACGATGTTGAGAGCCTTGTGTCCCCAGTGCGACGGCATCTGGCGGCCTGCGCTGTTGGGATCGGCGGACGCACCCACGCCGCTCAGGAACATTTCGTGCGGCGTCATGCCGAGCGCGAGGCACAGCGCGCGGTCGCGATAGTACGGGTAGAACCAGTCATACCCCGGCTTCATCTGCATGCCGGTGGCGGCCATGATGGCCTCATGCCCGGCGCCGCTGATTTGGAAAAAAATCAGGCTCTGATTCTTGAGCTGAATTTCCTTGTCATCGATGCGACGCGACAGCAGCATCGTTCTGTACGCCTGCAGCAGATCGGCGCGCGTGAGACCTTCGAACGTGGGGGCGGCGAGGGCGTCTGCGGTCTTCATGGGCGCTCCAATTATATCGAACGGGCGCGCTAGTGAACGCGCCGCAGTTGCGCCGGGTTGGGCGGTCTTGGCGGCCTGGGCGGCGACTTGCGCACGGGCGTCTTGAGGTACCAATAGCCGGCGAGCAGGCCGCCCAGATGCGCCACATGCGCCACCGTGGTGCCGCCCCCCTGACCTATGGCCTGGGTGAACGCGATGGCGCCCATGATGAGCACGAAAACCCGCGCCGTGAGCGGGAAGATGCCGAGAAACAGAATGGTCCGATGCGGAAACACGATGCCCCAGGCCATCAGCAGGCCATACACCGCGCCGGAGGCGCCTATCGTCGGGATGGAGTACGACGCGGCGCCGAACGGCAGCAGCGACACCAGCAATGAACAGATGCCGGCCCCCACGCCGGTGACCGCGTAGTACCGGATGAACGCCTGCGTGCCCCAGCGCCGTTCGAGGTCCACGCCGAACATCCAGACCGACAGCATGTTGAAGAGGATGTGAAAGATGTCGGCGTGCAGGAACAGGTACGTGACCGGTTGCCAGATCCGTCCCTGCGTCAGCACCGCTTCGGGCGTCAGGCCGAACCAGTCGATCAACAGCGTACGCGCCACCATCATCGCCACGAACACGGCGATGTTGGCGATGACGATGGCTTGCACGGCCGGGGTCATCGGGCCTGGGCCGAAACTCACGTTCATCTGTCCCGGGGCGTATTGGCTCATCGTCGTCTCACTTCGTCCGGCGCAGCCGTTGCGTGATGCGATCACGCACGGTGGTGAATTCATGCAGGCGCAGGGCCGTGGCGGCCAGCGCGAGCACGGCCAGGCCCACGGCAATGGCGACCCCGACGCGTACGCCCGCGCGCAGTGTCTGGGCGGTCGCCGCCCCCAGGTCGCCGGGCAGCCAGGCCACCAGCCCGGTCAGTGTCGGCAGCGAGGCATCGAGCCAGGCCTCAGTCACCAGGGCCGCCGCACCCATGGCCAGCGATGCGACCAGGATCTTCGCAAACGATTGAAGCACGCGCGCTCCGTCGACGCCATCGATCCGCCGTGACAAGAGGTAGAGCAGCAAGCCCGAGTTGAACAGCGCGGCGATCGCAGTGCCCAGGGCGAGCCCCTGGAAGCTGAACACGCGCACGAGCGTCAGATTCAGCACCAGGTTCAGCGCGATGGTGATGACGCTGACCACGACCGGTGTCCGCGCATCCTTCAGGGCATAAAACGTCGGTGACGCGATCTTGACCGCCGAATACCCGATGAGGCCCGGAGCGTAACCGAGCAGCGCGAGCGCCGTCATGCGTGTGCTCTCGCTCGTGAACTGGCCGCGCTGGAAGATCAACTCGACGATCGGACCCGACAGCGCCATCAGTCCGATGGTGGCGGGCACACTCAGCATCAGCATCATGCGAATGCTGCTCGACACGGTGCGGCGGACGTCGCCAAGCGCACCCGCATTCACCTGCCGGGCGATTTCGGGCAGGGCCGCCGTGGCCACCGATACCCCGAACAGGCCGATCGGCAGGTACATCAGGCGAAACGCGAGTTGCAGGGCTGTCACCGCGCCTTCGCCCTCGCCCACCGCCAGGTACGTGTTCACGATCAAGTTCACCTGCGACGCGGCCAACCCCAGCGTGCCCGGCCCCATGAGCAGGAGGATTTCCCGCATGCCCGGGTCACGGAAACTGAGGACGGGTTGGTAGCGGAACCCTTCACGGCGAAGCAGCGGCAGTTGGACGACGATCTGCCCGATGCCGCCGATCAGCGTGCCGATGGCGATGCCGAAGATGGGATTCCAGCCAAGCGGCTTGCAGAGCGGGATGATGGCGATCGCGCTGAAGATCACGCCGACGTTGTAAATGGCGGGTGACATCGCCGGCACGAAAAACCGCCGCAGCGAGTTGAGCATCCCGCTCAGCGCCACAGCCACAGCCACGAGCATCAGGAACGGCAGCACGATTCGCGTGATGTTGACCGTCAGGGTCAGACGCTCACGGCCGTCCGGCCCCGAGAACTCCTTCGGCAGCAGACTGAGCAGGGGCTCGGCAAACACCATCCCGACGATGACCAGAAGGCCCGTCACCACTATCAGGGCATTCAGGACCAGGTTGCCCAGACGCCAGGCCGCGGCCTGACCGTGGTCCTTCCAGTAGCGCGTAAAGGTCGGGATGAACGCCGCGCTCATGGCGCCTTCGGCAAACAGGTCGCGCACCAGGCTGGGCACGCGCATCGCGATGTTGAAGGCGTCGTGCGCCATGCCCGTGCCGAAGAACGCGGCCATGACCTGGTCGCGGATGAGGCCCAGGATGCGGCTCGTCATCACCGCCAGACCGACGGTTCCGGCCGACTTCGCCAGCCGATCAGACATGGGAGGTGAGAGGACGCCCGGCCGGGGTGGGCACAAAAAGAAGGGGCCTCAATCCCTGCGATTGAGGCCCCTGCCCGGAGGATGGATGAGAGACACTTGCGTGCCTTTCACCGAGGTTAGACGGGCGACCTGTCAAATTAGTTTGGCCGTCTTCGGTACGCACGGGGGCAAGCACGGGTTACGCCGGCGGCGCCAGTCGGGCCTTGACGGCTTCGGCCACGGATTTGCCGTCCACCGTCACTCCAGCCAGGGCGGTTGTCACGGCCTTGATGACCTTGCCCATGTCCTTCATGGACGTGGCGCCGACGGCACTGATCGCCGCATCGATGGCCGCAGCCACGGCGGCCGGGTCGGCGGCGGGGGGCAGGTACCGTTCAAGAAACGTGATCTCGGCCTGTTCCTTGTCTGCCAATTCGGGGCGTCCGCCCGCCCGGAACTGCTCAATCGAATCGCGCCGCTGCTTGACGAGCTGTTGCACCACCTGCAACGACTCCGCATCGTCGAGCGCCCGGCCCTTTTCGACCTCCCGGTTCATGAGGGCGGCCTTCAGCATGCGCAGCGGTCCAAGCGATGCCTGATCGCGCTGGCGCATGGCGTCGCCGATGTGTTGGGTGACCGTGGCCACTAATGTCATGGCGTTGAGTGTATCAGCGGGTTGCGACCCGCTGGTACACGGCCTCGTATTGCGCCGAGATCGCATCGGGCCGGAACAGGCGGCCCAGCGCCTCGCCGGTGGCCGGGCTGGTGCGCCGACCCGAGGCCAACGCGTCGAGCAGCGCGCGAGCCAAGCGCTCCACATCCTTCCTGGGCACCACCGCCACGTCGTCGCCGAACATCTGCTGCAGTTCCAGTCCCCCTGGATGGTCGGCCGAGACAACCGGCGTGCCCGACGCCAGCGCTTCAACCGCGACGGTGGGGAGTGCCTCGAGCAGCGAGGGCAGGGCAAAGACGTCGGCAGCCGCCACATACCTGGCGACCTGATCGTTGCTGACGAGGCCTGCGAACGTGACCGCATCAGTGATGCCCAGCGCCGCCGCCTGGGATTCCAGACTCTCGCGCAGCCCACCGGTTCCGCAGATCACGAGGCGAACGTCCTGTCGCGTCTGCCGGACACTGGCGAACGCCTCAATCAGGTATGTCTGGCCTGCCAGCTCGTGCAGACGCTTGACGTTGACGATGAGGCGGGGCTCGCGGATGCCGAGCGCGTCGCGCCACGCGCGTCTGGTCGTTTCGTCGTGCACGGCGAAGGCGGCAGGCACGGCCGGGTACACCACCGAGAGGTGCGATCGGTCGAGGCCGAGTTCCACCGCCCGGGCCATCAACCCCTGGCTGTAGAAGGTGACTGCGGCCGCGCCCTGATAGGCACGCGTGAAAAAATCGAGCGGCCACTTCTTGCGGTAGTGCCAGATCTCCGTGCCGTACAGCGTCAATACGTATGGCACACGGTGGCGCGTGGCCCACCGCGCCGCCGCTTCCACCAGCAGCCCGTTGCTGTGCAGGTGCAACAGGTCGGCCTGGCCCGCGATGCGATCGAGCAGACTGCCGATCTGCAGGGTGCGCTGCACCGCATCGATTCGCAGGAGTCTGGACAAGGCGGGCACACCCTCGCGACGCGGCACCCACTCCACGGGCCCGGCGGCCGGCACCACCACGTCACCACCCTGCGCCGGCGGATGCGCGAGGTATCGCACGTCATGCCCCCGCGACTTCGACCAGTCACCCGCCAGCGCCGGCAGGATGGCGTTGGCCGCCTGGTCGGGCGGCAGGTGAGGCGTGACATGGATGATGCGCATCGGGGAACTTAGGAAGTCGGGAAATCAGAATTCGCCCGCGGGGCCCCAGGACCCCGATACTCCTCAAACGTCATCCCACGGGCACCGAGTGTCCCCGTGGCGAATGTCAGGAACGTCCCCAGCCGCTCGTAGAACGCGTCCAGCTCGCCCTGGGTCTTGTTGTAGGGGCTGCCGCCGACGATGACCTCGCTGGAGTGGAAGAGGAGGTTGAGGATGGGCGCGCCGCGGTCCACGAGCTGTCGTCCGAGGGCGCACATGTCAGCGGCCGAGCTGTAGGACGGCCGCAGCCAGCGCACGTGCGCGATGCGTGCCAGACGCAACGCGCGTTTGGTCTGGTAGTTGAACGGCGCCCGTGCGTAGAGCCGTTCGACGAACGCCGGCACCCGTCGGCTCAGCGCCGCTGAGATCGGCAGTTCCATCACCTGGCTTGAGCCCGGACGCGTGGCATTGTCGTACGCCAGAAAATACGGTGCGAGCGGGGCGCCGACAAAGTCGGGACCCTGTTTGTGCGCCTCGTAGAAGAGCGGCGCCACACTCGAATCCACCAGGTAGCCCTGCTGCTCGAGCGAGGACACGTGTGAGGCGGAAAAGCCGAAGCGTCCCGACCGATACGAGATCGGGCGCACGCCGACTGCCGACGTGATCGCGTCGGTCAGCGACTGGAGCTGCGCGTCAAACTGATCGAGGGGGAGTTGGAGCGCGTACGGGTGCCGCTGGACGTCTTCGTCGGTGCACGGCGGCGTTTCCCACGCGTGATGGTGTGCGCCGATTTCGCAATCGCCCTGCGCGAGCAGGCCGCGCAGGACCTCGGCGGCGCGCGGGTCTGTGGCCACCGGATGCGTGATGACGTAGGTGGGGCGTACGCCGTGGCGGGCGAAGAAGTCATGCAGGCGGCCGAGGGCGTAGATGTTCTCGAAGCGCTGATGTCGTCGCGCGTCCAGGTCCCATTGGTTGTCGCCTTCGGTATCGATGGCGACGAGCAGGGCAGGACCGCCCGTCGGGCTCATCGATCCTGATCCGAATCGCCGAGCGTGATGTGCCACGTGTCAGTCGCCTTGTAGAAACCCGGCGCGACGTCCACGGCGTTGATCTTGGCCACGAACTCCATGGTGGATTTCACCGTGAAGTACCCCGACTGGCGCAGGAGTTTGCGATAACCGGCGTGCAGGGCGAAGGCGCGGATCTTGTCCGAGTCCGCCGCGCGTGCCTCGCGATCCACCCAGCGCAACAGGGTGAGCAGGCCCGTGTGATCGTCGGGCGCGGTCAGCCAATCCACCACGATCGTCACGCGGCCGCGCGCTTCCTGCAGATGCCGATACACGATGTAGCCGGCCACCACGCCGTCGCGCTCGAGGGCGGCCACGGTGTAGCGCACGTGCGGCGCCTGGATGTACTTCCAGTTCAGATACGCCGCATCGCGACGCACGGCGAAGGCGAACTGTGGCGCCACCCGTTCCCACAGGCGCGTGAAACTTTCGTCGAAGTGGCGGATGACGCGCACCTCGCCCTGGAGCGGCCGCGTGCGGGCCACCAGCCGGATCCACGGCAGCGTCAACGCCGAGACCAGGCGATTGGCGGTGACCGACCAGCCCGGACGCCGCAGCGCTCGTCGAGTGAGCGGTTTGACGAAACACGGCACCGGTCCGACGTCGGGCCACCGCATCTTCTGGAACAGGCGATAGGACGACTCGGAGAGTCCGAGCCCCAGCGACGCACCCACATTGCGATCCCACGTGCGGAACAACACTTCGCCCAGCCCCTGTCGCTGGCGTTCGGGCGCCACCATCACGTCCATGCCCCACGCCGCGTCAATCTCGCGGCCCTGCACCGAGACCTTGACGGGCATCGTGGCGTATTGCCCGATGATCGACGTGCCCTCGCGCGCCAGCCAGATGAGCGGGCCATCGGCGGGCCGGTGCGGATTGTGGCGATACTGCCATTCCCACCGCAGCCGGTTCGCTTCGGCTGAATCGATGCCAAACACACGCCGATACAACGCATCCACGGCGCGTTTGTCTTCGGGGCGGTAACGATCGACGTCGGCCATAACGAGTTTCAGTTTACCGATTCCAGCACATATTCCATATTGCTGATTAACGCGTCCCGTGTGAGTGCACTCTTGCCCAGCCATCCACCGAGCCACGCGGGGAGGCGCCGCACGGTGGAGGTCAGGTGCAGCTCCTCGCGAACAATGCGGAGGCCGGAATCTGCAATCTGCTGGCGCAGCCGGCTCACGGTGACGAACTCGAGCAAATCGTCATGTTTCCAGATGCCGTTGCGGGCATCGCGGATGAACGAGTTTTCGTGCGCTGGCTCCTTCAAAGTCCATGGGGCGTAACGCGCCAGCAATCGGAACGTCCTGAAGGCGATCCAGCGTCCGGCAATGAGATGCAGCGGGATCTGGATCTTCAGGCGCGGCAGGTGCGCGCCGGCAAAAGACAGGTAGGGCGCGGTGGAAAGGAACAGGCGTGCGCCAGGCGCCATCACGCGCCGGCATTCCCGCAGGTAAAGGGGCGCGTCCTCCACGTGTTCGATCACGGCGTGCGACAGCACCAGGTCGAACGCACCAGCCGCAAATGGCAGCCTCATGCCGTCTGCCTGCAGGAAATGCAGTGTCGACGAGAGCCCGCGCTCGAGCGCGAGTTTCACCCCCGCGTCGCCGAACCGATTGATGGGATCGATCCCGATCACCTCGTCGGCATGGTCGGCCAGAGACAGCGGCATGCCTCCGCCGCCGCAGCCGGCGTCGAGTACGCGGCCGTGCACACGCACGCCGGCGCGCTCGAGGAAGGCCAGCACCTTGGCCGACCGATAGTATTCAAACAGCGCGTAGTCGTATTCCGATCGGAACCGGCGGTCGGCGTGTGACTGGATGAGGTCTTCACTGATGTCGCGCACGGGGCTCCGGTCCGTCAGGAAACTTGTCGATGAGCGCCGCGCGGTCGCGCCCCGGCCACTCGTCGTCCACCTCAAACTCTGCGATCACGCGTCGTCGGGGATAGTGCTGCAGCACATCGAGGATGACCAAGCCTTCGTGGCCAGGTCGCGGCTGTGTATACGTGAGTATATAGCGGGCATCGTCGCGGGCCAGCCGGTCCGCGTAGTTGCCGAAGCCGCGACCCACAAACAGGGGTTTGATCTGATTCTCAAGCGCCAGGCCGTTGGCGAGTTTGCCGTGGACGAGCGTGCCGGGCGGCAGCAGGCGACCCACCGCCCGTGACGCTTCGAAGTTGTGGAACGACCGGCGGGCTGCCCAGCGTCCGTAGAGGATCAGGTCGGTGCCGCAGGTGACCACGACGACCGCGATCGCCGCGGTCAGGGGGAGCCGCACGGTGGCCAGCGAGCCAGACCACGCCCGCCAGTGCCACCACACCAGCGCGGCCACTGCGGCGGCCAACGCCGCCGAGACCCGCACGGTCAGGCTGTAGTCGCTCGCCAGCACGTCGTTGAGCCAGGCCAGCCGAAGTCCGCTGCCGAAGACGAGGTAGGCGAGCACGGCGATGATGGGGCAGACAACCCAGGAGGGCGTGGCTCGAGCCGCGCCATCGTCGACTCCGAAAACGACCTCTGAGGTCGCCTTTTTTTTCAGAGGGGAAAAAAGAACGACCTCAGAGGTCGTTTTCGGTGTACCCACGATCAGGCTGGCCAGCGCGATCAGGGCCGGCACGAACATCACGTATCGGCGCTCGTTGCCCGAGTCGTGGACCACGAGTTCGACCAGACCGACGAGCAACCACAGCACGGCCAGTCGCTCGGCTCGATGCGCATGCCGCCACCGGGTCACGATGCCGGCAGCCGCGAACGCGGCCACGAGCACCACCAGCCACATCCGGCTGAACACGCCGTGCACCAGCGGCAGCCACGAGGCATTCCGGGCGAACGCTTCCGCCGTATATTCCGGCTTGCGCTCCACGGTCATCGCCCAGTTGTAGAACTGGAACTCCGTCCAGTGGGGAATCACAAAGACCACGAGGGCCACACCGCCCGCGACAGCGAGACCCATGAAAGTGGCGGAACTGACGGAATTGCGGCGGGTGGCAGCCATGGCGGACATGGCCAACTCAACCATGACGGCCAATACAAAAAACGCGGCCGCGGCCTTCGTGAAGAACGCGAGCACCACCGCGACGCCTGCCACCACGCCCCACAGGGGCCGTCGTTCCGAACGCGCGTACGCCGCCCACCCAATCACGATGAACATCGTCATCGTCGATTCCATGAGCGCCGCGCGATTCCACATCACGAACGTGTAGCTCGTGGAGAGCAGCAGCCCGCCCACAAGCGCGGCGCGGCGACCCGCCACGGCCGACAGGCCCCACATCAGCGCGAGAATCGCGACGAGCCCCGAGGCCAGCGGCACCATGCGCGCCTGCCAGGTGCCGACACCGAAGGTGTCAAACGCCACCGCTTCGAGCGCCGTGAATACGGGCGCGATGAACATGGGATTCCACTCGTCGGTCCGCCACGTGCCCCACAACACCTGATTGCGCGCGTTGTGTACCCACGCACCCTCGTCGTGCCACACCACGCCCACCGTGTGGTTCGATGCCGGATCGGCCGTGAGCCACACGCCGCGCAGCGCCGCCGCGACGAGCAGCACCGCCATGACGGCCAGGAGCCAGCTGCGCCGACTGGTCATCGCCGCCTCCACACTTCAAACAGCGGCGTCTCGCGTTCGAGCACATACCGGGACGTCAGCCACGCGTTCAGCCCGGCATGCTGGTGGAAAAAGGTGACCGAGTTCGGCTCGCCCGCCAGGGCCGGGTCATCGTGCCCCCAGTCCTGTTTCTGCAGCGCCACGATGCTGGGCGCCTCGCGCTCCAGGTCGGCGAGCACGGCCGCGGACCCGTACCCTGGTGTTCCGGCGGCGAACTCGATCACCACGGGGCGGCTCCAGTGGAAGCGCGACGCGCTCCGGCGCTCGCTCTTTACAAGGACGCCCGGTGAAAAACCGAAGACGTAGACGGGCTCGGCCGGGGAGGTTGTGGCCTTGATGGCCTTGGCCAGGGCGTCCACCTCGCGCGCCTTGAATTTATCCTGCTGGCGCCCGCCGAAACGGCCGAGGTAGGTGTGCCGGTCAGTGCGCCCGACAAGCGCGTTCCAATCGTCGCGCGTGTTGTCGATCAACTTCGGCAGGTGTCCCATCTCGCCGGGGCGGAGCGCCATGACGACGAGCAACACCATGATCGCGATCGGAAGCCATGGGGCAGACCGCCGGCGCGCCACGAGGGGCGCTAGGCCAACGGCCGCCATCATCGCAAGCGCCGGAGCGGCCTGCACGAAATATTGCGGGAGGTCTCGCGCACCGTTGATCAGGATCGACAGGCAGGCGGCCGCCACCCAGCTGAGGATGACCAGGCTGCACAACGCCGTGGTGCTCCGTGGCGCGCGCAGCCAATTCACGAGGGCGATCATTGCGCCCAGGCCCCCGAGCAGCCAGAGGGCATCGTTGGCCGAGCGTTCGATGGGGAACGTGAACAGATACCCGAGCGGACTGATGCCCTCGAATGTTTCGCCCGAGTAATCCAGGTTGTAGGTGATGGTGGCCAGGTAAAGGTCCTGCCACGCTCCCACGGCTGCCATCGCGGCCACGGGCACCACCACAGTGAGCGCGCCCGCGCCCGCCACCCAGCCCACATCGCGCAGAAACGATCGCCACGACGGCTCCCCGTCACGCGGCCACATGGCCAGCGCCACGACGATCAGAAGCGCGTAGGTCGCGGCGTTGTACTTCAGCCAGAACGCACATCCGAGCAACACGCCCACGGCCAGCAGATGCCGCGTCGCGCGGCGTTCGGCGGCGACCAGGGCGAGCGCCAACGTGATCGCAAGCGCAATAAACGTCTCGCACTGCCCGCGCACAAGGATGCCGCTCATCCGTTGCACCACCGACGGATTGGCGAAGAACAGGAAGACCGCCGCGGCTCCCAGTCCCATCCTTTCCGTGAACCGACGCCTTCCAATGACCACAAGCAGAATCGCGATGAGGCCCGCGGCCACCATGTCCGCACCGGCGACCACCGACTCGTGGGGCCAAATGGTCCACAGCACCGCGTAGATTAGGTGGATGCCCGGCGGCTTTTGATCCCACGCGGCCGCATACGGCGCGTGCCCTTCGGCCAATTGCTGGCCGGCGTACGCATACAGGCCCTGGTCGCCCGCCATGGGTTGTGCGAGCGAAGGCACCCGCAACAGCCACAACGCGGCGATCGCCGCGATGGCCAACCACCGTAACTTCAGCGAGGAGGGCAAGCGCATGAATTATAGTGCTGGGGTGTCCGTCCGTCCCGTGCCCGACCTGACGATGGTGGTGCCCACCTACAACGAACGCGATCGTCTCTCTGAGCTCGTGGCGGCCGTGTTTGGTGCCGCGGATGCCGCAGACCTCGCCCTTGAGCTCGTGGTCGTGGATGACAACTCGCCCGACGGCACCGGCCAGCTCGCCGATGACCTGGCCGCGCGTTACCGGATGCACGTCGTGCATCGCGCCGGCAAGCTGGGATTGGGCACGGCCGTGGTGGCCGGTTTTCAAGTGGCCTCGGCCGACGTGGTTGGTGTCATGGATGCCGATTTCAGCCACCCGCCGTCACTGGTCCCGGTGTTGTTTGCCGCGTTCAAGACCACCGGCGCCGACGTTGCGGTGGCCAGCCGCTACATCGCCGGCGGTTCCACGCCGGATTGGCCCTTCAGCCGGCGCCTCCTGTCTCGAACGGCCTGCCTTCTTGCGCGTGGTCTGTCACCGATTCGCGACGCCGCGTCGGGATTTTTCGTGATCAAGCGGGCGATTGCCCAGGGCACCACGATCAAAGCCGGTGGATTCAAGATCTGCCTGGAGCTCATCGTGCGCAGCGGTGCGAAGCGCCTGGTGGAATTGCCCTACCAGTTCGACGATCGCGAACTGGGTCAGAGCAAGATGAGTCGCCGTGAAGCCGCCGGCTACCTCGTGCAGCTCTGGGACCTCTACCGCGAACGCGTCACCGGCTCGCGTCGGGCCACCGAGGGCACACGCGACTACCGGCAACTCTCGATCGCCGATGTTGCGGCGCTGCGGCGCCCGTCGCTTACGGAATCCACTCCATCCAGACGTTCGCCGCAATAACGAGCGCCCATGCCACCGCAGCGGCGCCGCCGACTCGCCAGAGTCCGCCGGCACGCCACGCCCACACGGCCCCAAGTGCAGAGAAGATCACGAGGGCCGGATACGTCGCAAGCGTCACCCGGCTGATGAATTCGACAGCGTAGCGATCAAATGCCTGCCCAACGGGCATCACCACCACGGCAAGGGTGACCAGCCCGAACGTCAGTGAGAGTGTGACGATGGCGAGTCCCAGGCGGTCTCGCCATCCACGTCGCCTCAATGCGATGACGCCGGGGATGGCCAGCAGCACCATCGGCCAGCCGACGGACGTGACGCTGAACGTTGCCGCGCCACGCACCTTGGCGGCCAGCGTGGGCGCCGGCGACACAGGCGAAGCCGCGGTCGCAGCCGGGGACGTCTCTGCGACGCGCGCGGTCGATCGAAACGCGTCGCCAAAGTGTCCGTAGTAAAGGCCGACAGAGAGGGCAGCCGCAGCGATGAACGCGGTGGCCATGGCCCACGCTTCGCTTCGCAGTGAGGGGCGGCCCAGCAGCCAGTAGAGCCCGGCCAGGAGTCCGAGGATGGCGCTAAGCAGCACGAACGTGCTGATGTGGCAGAGCAGGGCCGCCGTGATGAGCAACGTCAACCCCACCCACGTCTTCGAGCGGCCCCGGCCCAGCGGCCACAGCGTGGCGGCCACAAGCACGGCGAGCGCCACCGACTGCCCGAACGCGTTGGTCATGTTCGCGTTGCCGACAATCTCGAATACCCGCGGCACGAGCGCGTAGACCGCGGTGGCCGTCGCCGCCACTGCCCGATCGCCCCAACTCCGAACGATGAGGCGATACAGCAGCAGGCCGCCGACCGCTTCGGCCGAAGACACCACGATGCGCAGCAGCGAGACCAGGTCCGAGGTGAACAGTGTCCAGGGCGCCGTGAACACATAGAGACCGATCGCATACGGGAACCGCACGCCACTCGGCATCAGTTGTGTAAAGAAGTAGCGCCCGTCAAGCACCCACTCCACGCGATGGGCATGGAATACCGCATCGACAATGAACTTCGATGGATGGAACAGCGCCTCGAGCTTCAGGTAGAGGAAGAGACAGGTGACAAAGAGGGCGAACTGGCCGGCGCCCGAGACGGCACGTCCCAGCGCGCGCCGCGAAGCCACGAGCGCGATCCACATGAAGAGGGCGAGGCCCACGGCGATCCACTCGATTGGCTGCGCGAATGCCGAGAAGGGACCGAGGTCGCGGACAAGCGGCATGGTCTGCAGCCCGGCAACGGCCGCGATGCCTGCGCCAGCGACCAGGACCGGCGCGCCCATCAGTCCCAGCACGGCGCCGAAGGCTCCGGCCGCGATGGCCGCGGTGCGAATGGCTGGCAGCGGCGGCATGGGCATGAACCCCTCGTCGGGCGCACACGTCCACCGGTCCACATAGACGCCCAGTTCGCGCTGGTCGCCGCCACCCGGCACAAACGTGGCCGTCGTGAGTGCAATGACCGCGCCCGTGCCGCTGCGCGCCGGGAGCGAGACGCGGACGTCTGCAGGTTCGTTGGCGGTCTGATGGCGAACCGCCACAATGCCGTCCACCGCGAACACGGCCTCAGGCAGCGCGATCCCGTCCGCGCGGCCGCCGCGTGCCCTGACGGTGCAGGTCCAGGCACCACGGCGGTCCAGACCGGGCAACTGCATGGTGGCCTGGCGACGCGTCCATGCAAACGTCTCCTGCCCGGCGCGCTCCCCGTCGTGGAAACCGCTGAGGATGCCGGTCATCGGGCGGTCCATCTCAAGCGTGAACGCCGGCGTCACTGCGTAGGCGGCGACAAGCGCGGCAGCGCCCGCAAGGGCGGCGACGACCGAAGTCAGAAGGGCACGAAGCAAGCGACGAAGAGTATATTGCTTACCGTGTTGTTCCAGCCGCGCTGATGGTTTTCACCTCGCTGCATTTCGTCGTCTTTTTCGCGGTCGTGTATGCGATCTATCGCGTGCTGCCGCATCGCGGCCAGAACTGGCTGCTGGTGCTGGCCAGCTACTACTTCTACGCGGCGTGGGACTGGCGCTTTCTGTCGCTCCTGGTCGGGTCCACGGTGGTGGACTATGCGGTGGCGCGCGCGATCGAGGGCGCCCGCGACCCCCGCCGACGCAAGCACCTGCTGTGGCTCAGTCTCGCCTTCAACTTCGGCATGCTGGGCTTCTTCAAGTACTTCGACTTTTTTGCCGACAGCCTGGCGCGCGTGTTCGATGCGCTCGGATGGCATCTCGATCCGATTACCCTGCACGTCATTCTTCCGATCGGCATCTCGTTCTACACGTTTATGTCGGTCAGCTACGTGATCGACGTCTATCGCCGCGAGATTCCCGCCACCAAGTCCCTGCTCGACTTTGCCGTGTTCGTCGCGTTTTTCCCGCACCTGGTGGCCGGGCCGATCCTGCGTGCGTCCCTCCTGCTGCCGCAGATCAGCGGACCGCGCCGTATCGCCGCGCGCCAGATCCGCGACGGCGCCTGGCTCATTGCCTGGGGCGTATTCCAGAAGATGTTTGTGGCCGACAACCTCGCCGGACTCGTTGAGTCGGTATTTGGTGCGTCGGCGGTGCCATCGGGCGGTGACGTCCTCATCGCCAGCTACGCGTTTGCGTTCCAGATCTACGGCGACTTCGCCGGCTATTCCAACATGGCTCGCGGCATGTCCAAACTCATGGGCATCGAGCTGAATGTCAATTTCCGCTTCCCGTATTTCGTCACGTCGCCGCAGGCCTTCTGGCGCCACTGGCACATCAGTCTGTCCACGTGGCTGCGCGACTATCTCTACATTCCGCTCGGCGGCAGCCGCGGTTCGTCTCTGGCCACCAAGCGCAACCTGATGATCACCATGGCGCTCGGGGGCCTATGGCACGGCGCCGCATGGACGTTTGTGCTCTGGGGCCTGTACCAGGGCCTGGTACTCGTTGTGGCCCGCGCCATCGTCGATCGCGGTCGTGCCCTGACGGCCACCTGGCAGCACGTGCTGCTTGGTGTCGTGATGTTTCATGTGACGTGTTACGGGTGGCTCATCTTCCGCGCGCGTTCCGTGGAGCAGATTGCCGATTTCAGCTGGCTCCTGCTGACCCGGCCCGGTCTGAGCGCCGCCGGATGGGACACACTCGCGGTGCCGCTGTGCCTGACCGTCGGCCCGCTGCTCCTCGTCCATATCCATCAGGCGCGACATGACGATGAGCTGTCGATCTTCCACCTGCCGCGTCCCATCCGCTACGCGCTGTTCGGTGCGATCGGATACCTCGTGTTGCTGTTCGGTGACTTCGAGGGCGCGGAGTTCATCTACTTCCAGTTCTGATTTGTTCACCATGAAGGTCATGAAGATCCATGAAGGAGTGTGGGGGTGGGCGGCGCCCTGCATCGCCTGACAGCCCCCATGAAAACTTCACGGACCTTCATGGAGCTTCATGGTGAAAAGAGATCCCGCGGGTAGTAGTGGACCCGCGGTCGTCGTCCGTGGGCACGCAAGTTCCGCTCGCCCAGGAAACGCTTGAGGCCGTCCTTCAACGTGATGCCGTTGAAGTTGATGAGCCGCGCTTGCCAGGCTCCCGTGAGCCGCAGGTAGGTGATGACCTGATGCAGCTCGTACGACATGCAGGTCTGATACCCGATGATTGCAGATGCGACAGGATCGGTCTGGAGGGGCATCCCAGAGCCGTCTGCAAACCCCGGGCCATGCCTTCATGGAACGCCTCGATCGGAGTGTCTCCAGATAGGCGGCCATCGCTGGTGCCGGCGCGAGACTCGCCTATAATCCGGCTGCATCCCAATGAGTCTCACCCCAGGCACTCATCTCGGTCCCTATGAAGTCATCGCCAAGCTTGGCGAAGGCGGAATGGGCGAGGTGTATCGCGCGCGCGACACGAACCTCAATCGCGACGTCGCGCTGAAGATCCTGCCCGAGTCGTTCGCGGCGGACGCGGACCGCGTGGCGCGCTTCAAGCGCGAGGCGCAGGTGCTGGCGTCACTCAATCACCCGAACATCGCGGCGATTTATGGGATCACCGAAACGACCTCTGAGGTAGTTTCCAGCGCCGAGGGCAAGGAAACTACCTCAGAGGTCGTTTCGCGCGCGCTCGTGATGGAACTGGTCGAGGGCGAGGATCTGTCCACCCTGATCGACAAGAGCCGCGCCCTTGAGACCCAGGGCGCGCTCCGTACGACGGCACTCCCGCTCGCCGACGCGCTGCCCATCGCGCGGCAAATCGCCGAGGCGCTTGAGGCCGCGCACGAACAGGGCATCGTGCACCGCGATCTGAAGCCGCAGAATATCAAGGTGCGCGCGGACGGCACGGTGAAGGTGCTGGACTTTGGCCTCGCGAAGGCGATGGATCCGAACGGAGGCCGGACCTTCAGGTCCGGCGACCATGCCGGGTCTCAAGACCCGGCCTCCATTGGGACCGCCAACTCTCCCACGATGACCTCGCCCGCCATGACCGCCATGGGCATGATCCTCGGCACGGCCGCGTACATGTCACCCGAGCAAGCGAAGGGGCGGCCGGTGGACAAGCGCGCGGACATCTGGGCCTTCGGCGCAGTGCTCTACGAGATGCTCTCGGGCCGCCGCGCGTTTCAGGGCGAAGACGTGTCGGACCTGTTGGTCGCAGTGTTGAGCAAGGATGTCGACTGGTCGGCGCTGCCCCCGACAACACCCGCGTCGATTCGCACGTTGCTCGCTCGCTGCCTCGAACGGGATCCGAAACGTCGTCTGCGCGATATCGGCGAAGCGTGGTTGGTCCTGTCGCAGCCGGATGCCCCGCCCGTCGTCGCGCAAGCGCCGCCTCCGGCGCGATTTGCGAGTCGGCCCGCGTTGGGCCTCATCGCGGCGCTGTTCGTGGCCGCCGCGACGTTCGGCGTCCTGTGGTACCGCGCCACTCCCCCAGGCGGCCTGCCGCTGGCGTCGTCCGTGCGCTTTCCACTGGTGCTCGGCACCAACAGTCAGGTGAAGACCGGCATCACGCAGCCGTTCGGAATTTCACCCGACGGCCGCACGGTGGTGTTCAGCGCGGAGGATGCAGACGGCGCGCATCTGTGGGTGCGCGCCCTCGATGCCGTCGCGCCCCGGCGCCTGGAGGGCACGCGTGGCGGCATGCAACCGGCCGTATCTCCCAATGGCGAGTGGGTGGCCTTCGTCGTTGCCAACTCCCAGATCAGGAAGGTTCGGCTGTCGGGCGGCTCCGTGTCGGACATTGCGACCATTGCCAACGTCACGGCTGCGCTGACATGGCTGTCGAACGACGAGATTGCGTTCGAAATGATCGGCAACCGGGACGGCATCCACCGCGTTCGCGCGACGGGCGGCACTCCGGAGTTGTTGATCCCGCTCGATACGTCCACAGGCGAAAGAGGTCAGCGCCGGCCGCTGGCCCTTCGATCGGCGGGCGTCCTCATCTTCACGAGCAGGACCGCGAAGGATGAGGAGACGCTGGTCGCGTACTCGCTGCGCGACACACGTCGTATGCCGCTCAACCTGCCCGCCGTTCAGGCGCTCGGCCTGGTCAGCGACCACCTCGTGTATACGCGCGAAGACGGTGTGCTGATGGCCGCGCCATTTGATGCGGTTTCGGTCGAGCGGCGCGGAGATCCCGTGCAACTTGGCGATGAGGTGCTGCGGACGGGAACGGGCACGCCCGCCGCGCTCTCCGAGAGCGGCACGCTGGTATTCAGTCCACCGGGCAGCGCGACCGCCCTGCTCCTGACACGGGACTCCACTGGCTTGGTCACGGCGATCGGCAGCGAGGCGCGCACGTTTACGTCGGCGCGTTTGTCCCGGGACGGCAAGCGTATCGCCGTGTCAATCGGCACAGGGGATTTCCAGGAACTGTGGGTGATCGATCGCCAGACTGGCGAGGGCACGCGTGTCACCAACGGCGACTACGACACCCTCGTGGACTGGACGTTCGACGAACGCGCCCTTCTGCACCTGCGGGGTTCGCAGATTTGGACGACGCCGATTGACCGGAGCGCGCCGCCACAGCGGCTGGTGAAGCTCGAGGGCCGCGTGTTCGACGCAGCCCGGGGTCCGGTCGAGTCGTCCGTGTTTGCCGTACGCATGAACCAGGAGGAACGCTCCGGCCTGTGGCGCGTGTCCGTGCCGGACGGAGCCGAGACGCCGGTCGTCACCCAGGCCAGCGTGGGCAGAGCGGCGCGGCCGTACCAGGTCCGATTGTCACCAGATGGAAAGTGGGTGGCCTACACGGACCGCGACGAGGAAGAGGTGCACGTGCATGCGCTCGATGGGAGCGGCCGCGCCATCCAGGTATCAGCCAAAGGTGGGTCGCAGCCGATCTGGGGTGAGACGAGTCAGCAGCTCTTCTATCGCACGTCGGAGGGGTTGGTGCGGGCCCGGATTTATTCGTCGCCGTCTCTCGGCGTGGAGCGGACGTCTCTGGGTGTGATGGCCGGATCGGTCGAGGACGTGTCGCGCGACGGGGCCACGTTCCTGATCATCGAACCGCGTGGCGATCGCCCGGCCGTGCAAATTGCGTTCGGGTGGGCAGACGACGTGCGCCGCCAGCTTCTTGCCAGGGGTCGGTGAATCATGCCGCTGACTCCAGGCACTCATCTCGGTCCGTATGAAGTTACGGCGTTGCTGGGCGCCGGTGGCATGGGTGAGGTGTATCGCTTCAAGCGCGAGGCTGTCGCCTATAATGACCGCGATGGTCGCCCCCCACACCCGACCGAAGGCCCGACCCAAGACCAGACCGGGGCGCCGAGCGACGGGCTCTCCCGCACAGTGGCTGGCGGAATCCGAGCAGCTATTCAGGGATTTCCGTGCCCTGACTCCCTACCGGTACAAACCTTTCGTCAAGATGTTCAAGAGCTTCGACGCGTATGAACAGTGGAAGCGTGCGCAGACCAACCCCTGGTACCGATAACCGCGTCCTGACAGTGTGTCGGCTGCTGAATCGACATCGGGCTCGGTACCTGTTGGCGGGTGGCGTGGCGGCGAACCTGCACGGCTCCGTCCGAGCCACGAAAGACGTTGATATTCTGGTTCCTCGCGACCTCGACAACATGCGGCGCGTGCACGGGGCGCTCTGTGAGTTGCCGTACGGCATCGCGGCAGAGGTCGATCCTCAGGACATGCTTGTGCGCCCGATCACCATCATCGGCGACGATCCCAGAGTGGATGTCCTGACGGTTGCATGGACGGTGCGATTCGAGGATGCGTACCCAAACCGGATGGTTCGGAGAATTCAGAACGTGCGCGTGCCGTTTCTCAGCCACGGGGATCTGGTTCGTTCGAAAGAGACCGGGCGCGCCCAGGACCGTGCCGATCTCGAACGGCTCATTCGACCGGCCAAGTGACGCCCCTCATGGCCTTGCACACCGGTTTGAGAATCGGCCCCTACGAAATCGTCGCGCCGCTTGGCGCCGGCGGAATGGGAGAGGTGTATCGCGCGCGTGATACGAACCTCAATCGCGACGTCGCGCTGAAGATCCTGCCCGAGTCGTTCGCGGCGGATGGGGATCGCGTCGCGCGCTTCAAGCGCGAAGCGCAGGTGCTGGCGTCACTCAATCACCCGAACATCGCGGCGATTTACGGGATCGAAAAGACGTCGGGTGTCGACGTCATTTCGCACGCCCTCGTCATGGAACTGGTCGAGGGCGACGATCTGTCCACCCTGATCGACAGGAGCCGCGCCCTTGAGACCCAGGGCGCGCTACGTACCCCTCATCAGAATGGAGCCTCGGGGCTTCAGCCCAGAGGTCTTTCCGTCGCCGACGCGCTGCCGATCGCGCGACAGATCATCGACGCGCTCGAAGCCGCGCACGAACAGGGCATCGTCCACCGCGACCTCAAGCCGCAGAACATCAAGATCCGTCATGACGGCACGGTGAAGGTGCTCGACTTCGGGCTCGCGAAGGCGATGGGGCCCGCGGGCGCAGATGATGGAATCGGCTTCAACGCGTTGAACTCTCCAACCATGACGTCGCCCGCCATGACGGCGATGGGACTCATTCTCGGGACGGCGCCGTACATGAGTCCAGAACAGGCACGCGGCAGACCCGTCGACAAACGCACAGACGTGTGGGCGCTCGGATGCATCCTGTTCGAGATGCTGACGGGCAAGCGGACCTTCGACGGTGAAGACGCCACCGACATCATCTCGGCCATCGTCAAGACCGAGCCGGACTGGAGCGTGTGGCCCGCAACCGCTCCGGCATACCTCAAGACGATTGTGATGCGTTGCCTCGTGAAAGACCGCAAAGCGCGCATCCCCGACGTCTCGGTGATTCGATACCTGCTCGACGACGTCAATAGCCAGACTGGGGCGTTGGTTCCTGTGTCTCCGTCCCCCAACCGAACCCTCTGGTGGAAGCTCGCGGCCGCAGCACTCACGCTGACCACCGTGGGGGCCGGTGTCGCGTGGTATCTGGGCCGCGCATTGCCTCCCGCATCAGCGCAGTTCCTGGTCAACGCTCCTGGAGGAACCACGATCACTGCGGGAGGGTTTCTTGGAGGATCGGTGCCCGCGTTGTCCCCCGATGGTCGCCTGCTCGCGTTCACGGCGATTGATCGGTCCGGCAAGCGCCAGATCTGGCTGCGCGCGATTGACGCGCTGACGGCACAACCTATCGCCGGCACCGACGGCGCGGCGTTCCCCTTCTGGTCGCCTGACAGCCGCACCATCGGATATTCCGTGGTCGGCAAGCTGATGAAAGTGCCGGCCACCGGAGGCGTACCGTTCACGATCTGCACGCTCAATCCAGGCATCGTCAGTCGCGGCGGAACCTGGAATTCCGCCGATGTGATTGTGTTCAACAACGGTCCAGCTCTGCTCTATCAAGTGCCTGCCGCCGGAGGCACCGCCACGCCGATCGGAACGCTGCTGGAGGGAGAAGTCGGTCGTCAGTTCCCATCGTTTCTGCCTGGCGGTCGCCAGTTCCTCTATTCCGGCACCGGGCCGGCGGGGACGGGCGCGTACGTCTCATCGCTTGATGGCACCGGCGTCACATCGGTGACCGCGGCATCAAGCGGTGCCGTCTATTCCGCCGCGACGGGCCACATCGTCTTCGCGCGACAGACGACACTGTTCGCGCAGCGTTTTGACGTGCGCACGCTCGAGGTCACTGGCGACCCAGTTCCAATTGCGGAGGGTCTGTCTGCGCTCGACATGCCCGGGCTCGTGTCCTTTTCGGTATCAGACGATGGCACCCTGGCGTATGGGGTCGGCGGGGCCACGAGCGCAGGTCTCCAGTTGGCGTGGGTGGATCGGACCGGACGTGACCTGGGCATCGTCGGGCCGCAGGCGCAGTACCGCGGCATCAACTTGTCACCCAACGAGCGTCAGGTCGTGGCGCACCGACACGAGGGTGAGGGTGGCGATCTCTGGGTGACCGACCTGGTCGGCGAAAGCAGGAACACCACGCGGCTCACCTTCGACACGACGCAGGAGAACGGGTCGGCCGTCTGGTCGCCCACGGGGGATCGCGTGGCGTACTCGTCTGTGCGTGGCGGCCTTCCTGGGATTTACATCAGACGCGCCGACAACGGCGGCACTGAGCAGCTGGTCCTTCAGGAGAAGGCCAGCCGCTTCATCGTCCCGTTCGGGTGGAGCGCCAACGGCACGGCGCTGATCTTCGGAAATGCGGTGACCGATACGGGCCGGGATCTCTGGATGGTGGCAAGCGACGGACAGAGCAAAGCCGTGCCGGTGTTGAATTCGCGCTTTGGAGAGACATACGGCCAGGTTTCGCCTGATGGTCGCTGGCTGGCCTACGTCTCTGACGAAACAGGCGCGAACGAGGTCTACGTGCAGCACGCGCCTGCGGCGCTGGGAGGATCGGGCGCCCCAGGCAAATGGCCCGTGTCCAGTGGCGGCGGCACTGTCCCTCGATGGCGCGCTGACAGTCGGGAGATCTACTACCTCAACGAGGGGAAACTCCTCGCGGTCCCGGTCACGCTTCGGGATGGCACGTTTGTGGCCGGAGTGGCAACGCCATTGTTCGACGTCGACCGGCTCTTCAGTGGCAGCGCCCACAGTTTGTACTTTCCGTACGCGGTCGCGGACAACGGTCGAAAATTCTTATTGTCGCGGCGGGTAGACACCCAGACCGACGGCGCTCCGTCCTCGATCGCGGTGGTGCTGCACTGGCGGGAGCCTCGATCATGATCGGTACGACTCTGGGTGCGTATCAGGTCGTGTCCAAGCTGGGCGAAGGCGGCATGGGTGAGGTATTTCGCGCGCGCGACACTCGCCTCGGCCGAGACGTGGCGATCAAAGTGCTGCCGCCGGCCTTTGCTGCCGACGTCGGTCGGCGCGAGCGATTCGAGCGGGAAGCCCGAACCGTCGCCGCGCTTTCACACGCCAACATCGTTTCGATCTTCGACACGGGCACCCACGAGCAGCAGCTGTACGTCGTGATGGAACTGCTCGAAGGCCAGTCACTCGCCGACGCGTTGGCCGGAGGCGCCTTGCCGGTACGGAAGGCCATCGAGATCGCGGTGCAGATCGCGCGAGGTCTGGCGGCCGCGCACGAGAAAGGTCTGGTCCATCGCGATCTCAAACCCGACAACATTTTTTTACTCGGCGACGGTCGGGTGAAAATTCTCGACTTCGGTCTGGCCAAGCCGGCCGGCGACAGCACGGCCAACGCTGCGGGCGCCACTCAAACCGCCTTGGCCGTTACCGATCCCGGGACGGTCGTCGGCACTGTCGGATACATGGCGCCGGAACAAGTGCGCGCGCAAGCCGTTGATGGGCGCACCGACCTGTTTGCGCTCGGCGCAGTGCTGTACGAGATGCTCTGCGGCCGCCGTGCGTTCAAGGCGGAGACGACGGCCGACACCTTGTTTGCGATTGTGAAGGACGATCCGCCTGACTTCTCGGATGCACGAAGT
>ENA-ORBV01001905-ORBV01001905.1-microbial-mat-metagenome-genome-assembly--contig:-NODE-1905-length-45204-cov-9.313670_pt1 | contig 45204 bp, 34 predicted proteins | sample MGYA00237777_ERZ505514 | MGnify/ENA primary metagenome ERZ505514 (study PRJEB26160, sample SAMN06269048) | microbial mat metagenome | isolation source: Oligotrophic lake microbial mat | place... | reverse complement strand
GTTGGGGGGAGTAGCGTGGGGCTGGGGAGCGTTCAAGGCTCGCCAGTATAATCCGACCCGATGCTCCAGCCGGAAACCACGCGCTTTGCACCCAGTCCCACCGGGCCACTGCATCGGGGTCACGCTTACGCCGCGCTGCTGGCGCACAGCGCCGCCCGGGAAACCGGTGGCCGCTTTGTCGTGCGCATGGAGGACCTGGATCCGAAGCGCTGCGCGGCGCGCCACGAGGCCGGGATTCTTGAAGATCTCAACTGGCTTGGCCTCCGTTGGGATGGACCGGTCTCCCGTCAGTCAGAGCGCTTTACTCTCTACAACGCTGCTCTGGATAGCCTGACCCGTCGTGGTCTCGTCTATCCGTGCTTTTGCACGCGAGGCGCCATCGCCCGGGAAATTGCCGGCCTGGCCGCCGCCCCCCAGGGGCCCGACGGGCCGCTTTATCCCGGGACCTGCCGACAGCTGACCGCCAGCGAACGGGAGGCCCGACTGGCCGAGGGCGCCGCCCACGCACTGCGGCTGGATATCGGTCTGGCGGTTCAGCGGCTGCCGGTTGGTGAACTGTGCTTTGAGGAAACCGGGCAGGGCCCGGCGGGAGAAAAGGGGCTCATCACCGCTCAGCCAGCCCTGCTGGGCGATCTCGTTCTTGGCCGCAAGGACCTGGGCGTGAGCTATCACCTGGCCGTGGTGGTGGACGACGCAGACCAGGGCGTCTCGCTGGTGACCCGGGGCAACGATCTGCATTCGGCAGCCCACGTGCAGCGGCTTCTGCAGGCCCTGCTCGGTCTCCCTGTGCCCCGCTACCGGCACCATCCCCTGATCCGGAACCCGGCAGGCCAGCGCCTGGCCAAGCGGGATCACGCCCAGACACTGGCCGCGCTTCGCGAGGCGGGTGTGACCCCTGAAGAGATTTGCCGCCAGTCAGGTCTGGGATAGCATGCCGAGGATGGAAACCTCGAATCTGACGCCACGCCAGTACTGGGCCCAGGTGCGGGAGAACCCGGCCCGGGCCCGGTTCGGCTTCGGCCACAAGGCCGCCCTGATCAATATCGACCTGCAGCGGGCCTACACTGAGGTGGACACGTTCCGCACGGCCTATCAGACGGACCCGCGCCAGCTGGAGTACATCAATACGCTGGCAGTGCTTACCCGCCAGCGACACTGGCCCGTGATCTGGACCTACATCGCGTACCTGCCTGACGGGTCAGATGCGGGTATCTGGGGCACACGGACCAATACGGTCGATTCCCTGCAGAATATCAAGGAGGGTTCTGACCGGGCAGCTCTGGATCCCCGCCTGGGCATCGACAGGCAGCAGGACGCCGTGTTCAACAAGCGCATGCCCAGCGTATTTCACGAGACGCCAGTCTCCTCACTGCTCAACTGGCACCGCGTGGACACGGTCATCCTGACTGGGGGCAGCACTTCCGGCTGCGTGCGGGCGAGTGCGGTGGATGCGCTGTCCCGCAATTTCCGCGTGATCATTCCCGAGGAGTGCGTGGCCGACAAGCATGAGATTCCCCATTTTGCGAATCTGTGCGACCTCATGCTCAAATACGCCGATGTGGAGCCCTGGACGGTCGTTAGGGACTGGCTGGCAAATCCGGCTTGAGTGCACTGAACCCCGTCCGCCACGCGTCCCGGCGGGCCTTGTCGTCCTCGAAGACCTCAAAGGTTCTGCCTAGTGCGTCCGGGTTGTCCAGGGCCGCGATCATCACGGCGGCCACGTCGGCCCGGGCGATGCGCCCCGAGCCCTCATCGCCCTGCTGCAGGACAAGCCCGGTCTGGCTGCCCGCGTCGTCCGTGAGCCCACCCGGGCGAACGATGGTGTAGGGGACTCCACTGGTCCGCAGGTAGGCCTCCCCTTTCGCCTTCCATTTCAGCGCATCGCCCGAGAGCAGATTGAGGATCATGCCGAGCAGTCCCCCGCCGCTGCCAACGCCCATGGAAGACTCCAGCACGAGATGGCGGACGCCGACAGTGCGGGCGGCATCGGTCAGATTATTCACGCCGCCATAGTCTACAAACTCGGGACTGTTGGGTCCGGACCGCTCGGTGCCGCCAATCGCCACGAGCACGAGGCTGACACCCTTGAGTGCGGGCGCCAGCGTCTCGGGGCGGGTGACGTCGCCCGCCACCCAGAGGTAGTCCTTGCTGACGTTCCTGCGCGCGGCCTCCACATCCCTGGCCATGGGCCGCAGGGCAAAGCGGGGGTCCTTGCGCAGTTGCTCCAGGAGCAGACGGCCGGTTCGTCCGGTCGCACCCGCCACGAGGACCACAGCGGGGCCACTGGCCTGGGGCTTCGTCAGTTCGCCGGTCAGCGTGTGCTGGGAGGGCACCGGTTGCGCCAGGGCGATTTGTCCCGCCGCGCACAATCCCGCCAGAGTGGTTATGCGAAGTCTCTGTTTCCAACCCGTCATTGGCGCGGCACCCTTTCCCCGGTGAGACGGCCCAGCATACGGGCAAACCGCAGTGGGTCGTAGGCCGTGTCGTCGTCCAGTGCCGCGAAGAGCGCAGCGATATCTGCCGCCTGCCGTGGGCTGGTGCGGGTGTCCCCGAGGAGTACCACCGCCGCCATCGCCGCCTGCTCCGCCGTGGCGTAGTCGGCATACGCCCCGTTACCCGAGGCCTTAAGGAGCGCCGCCAGGATGGCCTGCCGGTCTGCAGCCCGCACGGGGGTCTCTGCAAGCACAGGGACGAGCCCGACCAGCTGCTTTCGCAAGACAGCAGCTGCGGTTGCCACTCCACCCCGGTCTTCATTGGCAGCCCGCTGGAGTGCCTCCAGTTTGCCGGCCAGGGCGTCTGCCTGAACGGAATCCCTCACGCGGAGCGCGGTGGCCAGCAAGCGCAATGCGCCGTCATTCAGTCGGAGTGCGCCCGGTGTAACCCCCGACGCGATGGCACCCGGCGGCGGCGAGGAGGCGTCCCCGTCCCGACGCCCCATGCTCCGGTGACAGGAATAGCAGTTGAACGCGGAGAACTCCGGGAGCGCAGCGCCCCCGACGCCCGCCTGCAGCTGATCCACACTGGCCAGGCTCGCCACCGCCAGCCCGGTCAGCCAGACCTGCGTTGCCCCGGACTCGGACCTTCGGGCGCTCTCCTCCGCCGAGCGCCGGTAGTGCTCCCGGCCGCCACTGGTCCGCCACAGCTCAGAGAAGGTATCCAGTTCGAAGCTCAGGCGGGGATGGCCTGCCGCCAACATGGCGTGGTTCACCAGGCGATTGCCGCTGCCCACATGGCAGGAAACACACAGAGCCCCGCGCTCCGCGGGATTGTTCAGCGCCCGCAGCCCAGCCCGGAGGCTTTGCTCGTGACTGTCGGGTGCGCCGTCATCATGCGTGGCCAGCCAGCCGCTGGCAGGGCCGTGGCAGGCCTCGCAACCAATACCGTCGTCCTGCTGGAAGCGGGGCCCGCGCACTGCGGTGGGGACGACTTCCGAATGGCAGGCCAGGCAGGCGGGGGCCCGCTCTGCCGGGCCCAGCCCCAGCCGCTGCGCCATGGCTGCGGAGCGCTCGTTCTGCAACGTCCGGAACGCTCCGGCGTGAGGGTCGAACTCTGACCAGGTGACGTACTCGTTCTGCAACACTGGAGTGCCGGCCAGAGGCCGGGCGGCGCCGTGGCAGGTCGTCGAGGCACAGGTGGCCACACCCTCGTGACGGGACGCGGTCGCGGCCGTCGCGCTACTCCAGGCCGCTAGCGCGGCCAGCGACGCGGAAGCCAGCAGACACCGGCGTGTAGGGGCGATGCGGGTCATCGGCCGAGTATAGCGGCGGCTCCTAGCGGAAGACTGCGAGGTGGTCGCGAATGAACTGCTCCAGGCTGAGCGGTGGCCGGCCCAGGAGGCGGGCAATGGTGCCGGTGGTGTGATCGATAACGCCGGCGCCAATGGCTTCGAACTCCTTGCAGACACCCTCAATGCGCCAAGGTGCCAGGTTGATCGCGGCCAGGCGTGCGCGGAACTCAGCCAGCGGCTGGTCGACGTACCGAATCTCCCGCCCGAGCACCAGCGAGAAACGGGCAGCGATCTGCTCCAATGTCAGCAGTTCGGGACCGGTCAGGTCATAGCTCTGATTCTCGTGCCCCGGTTCAGTCAGTACCCGCAGAATCACAGCGCCCACGTCCCGGAGGTCCGTTGGGGCAATGGTGCCTTTCCCCGCGGGCATGGAGATCACCTGTTGCTCCCGGATCCGAGGCGCCGAGGTCAGGAAGGTCTGGGTGAAGAACGTCGGACGAATCATGGTCCAGTGCAGGCCAGAGTCGCGGATGTACTGCTCCGACGCCAGATGCACCTGGGTGAAGGGTGTCGTGGACCCGGGAACGGACTCCAGAGACGACAGCTTGATCAGGTGCTGCACCCCGGCCTTCGCCGCGTGCGCCGTAAAGCGCTTCTCCAGATGAAGCTGGTCCGCGCCATTGGGCATGACCAGCAGCGCGCGCGCTACACCCTGCAGGGACTGCTCCAGCACGGCGTCATCCGCCACATCGCCAATGACAACCTCCGCAGGCATGGCCGGGAGTGCGTCCGCCTTGGCCCGGTTACGGATCAGCGCGCGAAACGGCACGCCGGCCGCCGCGAGCTGTCGGGCCACTTCTCCACCCGTCTTGCCAGTGACGCCAGTGACCAGAATCATCTACCAGGGCTTTCGGGTGAGTTGGGCGGGCCACTTCGCCAGGATCCGGCTCGTGATGTCGTCACTCGCGGCCTGGTCGAACAAATTGCGGTTCAGGGCGGGAAACTGCTCGGGTCCGCCCTCCTCCGGCCACTGCATCGTCGCGTCGATGGCGATCTTGCTGGTGACCTTGCCGTCCGGTGAGCTGGGCTCGAAAAACGAGGCGGGCTTGGACGCGTAGATCTCGCTGGCTTTGGCGGGCTGCCAGCGGCTGCCGAGGGCCAGCAGCATCTCGGACTGATTCATGATGTCCAGGTCGTCGTCCACGACCACCACGATCTTGGCGATGAGTGAACGCTCCACGACGGCCTTGGCAACCTCAAGACCCAGCCCCGGGCGATCCTTCTTGATACCGACGAAGGTAATGCCCTTGGTGTCGTCGTGATAGAACAATCCGGTGATCTGTGGGTAGCGCTGCTTCCACAGCACATCAGAGTAAGCGTCCATCGGCGCCCGGACAAAGCCGCCACCGATACTGGTGAAGGAGTTCATCAAAATCGGGTTCTTCCGGTGGGTCACCCGAAGCACGTTGAAGAGGAAGCGGTCTGTGTTCCGGTCCCCCAGATAACCATAGGTCTCGTGATACGGCCCCTCCGGCACGAGCTGAGTCAGATCAATTTCGCCTTCGATGACCATCTCCGACCAGGCAGGGATCAGCAGGTCGCTGAGGTCACACTTCACCACCTCAAGGGGCTTGCCGCGGAGGCCGCCGATGTACGCCAGCTCGTCCACCGGCTTCCGTGGCGTAATCGGCACCCGGGAGCCGCTGACCATCCAGGTCACCGGGTCCTGCCCGAGGATCAGAGCGATGCGCATGGTCTTGTCGCCCCGCTCCCTGGCGCGCAGAAACATCCGGTTCCCGGTCTGGTTAGGCTCCGAGTTCAGGTGGATCAGGCGCGGCCCGAGTATCTGGCACCGGTAGGTGCCGAGGTTCTGCTTCCACTCCGGGTCCGCCGAAACGGTCGAGGCGGTATTGATGTAGCGGCCGGCATCCCCGGGATTGCCCTGGATAAAGGCAAAAGACTCCAGGTCTATGGCGTCGCCCTCGAGAACGACTTCCTTGCAAGCGGCCTGGTCTCTCCGCACTTCAACGGGGGCAATCTGGGGGTAGTCGCCCTTGTTGGCCTCCAGCAGCTTCACCATGTGCCGCAGGCCGATGCGATAGGAGTTTCTGGGCTCGACCAGATCCGGCTCCAGGCCCCAGACGATGGCTTCCTGATGGTAGTGGCTCTGGTAGTTGCCCACCACCGTGCCCCGGATCCACTTGCCGTTGATGCGCAGGTTCTCAAACAGCACCACCGGGGCACCATAGAGACCAAACTGGTCGGTGAGGTGGTACATGATCGCGGTGGCTTCCCAGGCGTCCTGGTCCACGTCCTTAAAGCGCGCGAGCAGGCCCCAGTCCTCCATGGCCGCGAGGTAGTCGCGGATACTGTCGAAGGGCGGTACCGCCGAGGGACGCCTCGGTCGCAGGATGCCAGCCGGCCGGTCGACGCTGGCCTGCGCGGGCGGGGCGAGAACAAGGCCGGCGGCTGCCACGACACCCGCCGTGGCCAGCACCTCCCGGCGGGACAGCGCGGGGGTCAACTGCTCGGGAACGTCCTTCGTCATGCCATCAATCCATTACCAGCCTGATCCAGAAGTGTACGTGGCACGACAGCGGGCAAGGGGCTTTGTGAGCCGCCAAACCGGCCAGCGGACGGTCCCGCCTCAACGCATGTTGTAATCCCGCCAGACGGCGATCTTCCCGTGGCGAACGATAAACATGCCAGCGATATGCGGGTGATTATCGAACTTGCTGTTGTGGGCGTAGAAGTGGTCAATGCGCTCGTTGATGACCATGGGACCGATGGCCTGTGACCGGACAACCACCCAGTCAACGCCTTTCAGCTTCGTGAGAAACGGACCCATCTGCTCGACGAAGGCCTCGTTGGTCGTAATGACTGGCCCCCCTTCCCACACCATGTACTCGAAGGGCTGGGCAAAGTAAGTCGTCAGCAGCGCCGCATCCCTCTGGGCCCAGTCCTGGCAGAAGCGGTTGACCAGGTCTTCATTGGCTTGTTCGTCAGCGGTCGGTGGCACGCGGGGTCCTTTCAGGGAAGAGAGCGTTTCAGGGTGCAGTCCACAAGGTGGGGCGCTCCGAGCCCACCCACTCGGGCTCGTTGCCCTGACCAGACTTGTCGGAGATGTCGGTGGGCGTGGGATCGAGATTGAGGTACCAGATGTTGGCCGCTCCGTTGCTGGTCGACAGTGGTGAGTTCGCCTCGGTCAGGATTTCCGGCAGGGACAGGTTGGCGGAGTAGACCTGAATACCGCGCAGGATTCCGTTCCACACCTCCCGGCCTGGCGCCCAGGGCGCGTCGCCCCAGGTCAGCGCGGGAACCGGTGGATTCCGGTTCCCCCAGTCCGAGGGCGCCGTTCTGGACACCATGTGGCTCGCATCGGTATTGGGCAGGTCCCAGTAGAACTCATGGTGCTTCCTGCCGGAGGAGTCTGACCAGACACGCAGTGCCTGGGTGTACCAGCGGTCATAGACGACGACGCCATTGACGTAGTCCGCCTGTAGAACCGAGATTTCCCACTGGTGGGTCTGGGCGGCGGAGCCCCCATCCGGGTAGGGATGCGCGCCGTAGTAGCTGTCGGCCTCTGACGGGCCCACCCACAGGAAGGTAGTGAGGTCCTCCTGGCCATCGTCATTGCCCCAGAAGAATGCCGTGTAGTAACCCGCCTGCTGTCGGGGATACGCCCGCCAGATGTAGGTTGCCGGGTAGATGGCCAGCGGATTGAGGAACCGGAAGCGCATGGTCGTGGACACGGCGGCAGAACCGGGAAAGTTCAGGCCAAAGCTGGCGGTCGCCCCGGTAATCGACACGGTCACGGAGCGATTCACGGTGCCACCGGGGCCGCTACAGGCCAGCGTGAAGCTCGTCGTGGTTGTGAGCGGGCCGGTGCTCGCGGTGCCGCTGGTTGCCCGCGCGCCGCTCCAGCCGCCGGAGGCGGCGCAGGTGGTCGCGTTGCTTGAGCTCCAGGTCAGGTTCGAGACACTGCCGCTGACCACGCTCGCGGGATTGGCCGCGACGTTCACCGTGGGTGGTGGTGGCGTGACCGTGACCGTCACGGTCTGGCTCGCGGAACCCCCCGCGCCGGTGCACGTGAGGGTATAGGTGGTGGCCGTCACCAGGTTGCCCGTGCCAAACGAGCCACTGGTAGCGCGGCTGCCGCTCCACCCGCCCGAGGCTGTGCAGGCGGTGGCGTTGCTCGAACTCCAGGAGAGCGTGGCCGCAGTGCCCGACAACACGTTGGACGGCGTGGCTGTCAGGTTGACGTTCGGCACACCCACGGCAGGAATGACCGTCACCGCCGCCGTCTGGCTCCCGGTGCCGCCCGGACCGATACAGGTCAGGGTGTAACTGGCATTGCCGGCCAGCGCACCGGTGCTCCGGGAGCCCGACAGCGGCTGGGCGCCATTCCAGCTGCCCGATGCGGTGCAGGTGCCAGCGTTCGTGGCGCTCCAGTCAAGGTCAGACTCCGCTCCGGCGTTGATCGTCGTGGGTGTGGCGCCAAGGGTCACCGTCGGCGCCGGGGGGCCCGTTACGGTCACGGTCACGGTACGGGCGGCCGTGCCGCCGGGACCTGTGCAGGTGAGGGTATGACTGGTGGACGCCGTGAGAGCGCCTGTCGTCTCGCTGCCACTGCTCCCCCGGCTGCCCGACCAGCCCCCCGACGCCATGCAGTCGGTGGCCGCCGTCGAGTCCCAGGTCAGCGTGGCCGTAGCACCCGCGGTTATAGCGGTCGGCGTTACCTGGAGGGTGACCGTCGGCGGGGTGAGGTTGCCAGAATCGCCGCCGCCCCCGCCCCCACCACAGCCGCTCAGCGCCGCAGCAAGGCCAAGGATCAGTGCAGACAAGTAGCGCATGGCGGCAGTGTAATGGACTTGGGACCTTCCGGATCCATCAGATCCATCCCCGGCAATGCGCCGCACCGCATTGGCAGGCCAGCTGGCCGTCATGGTGACTTAAGCCGTAATCCACCGTCAGTTCCTCGCCGGGCGGAATCCTGCGCAGCGCATAAAACTCGGCCCGGTCGGCCGTCAGACGGGTGAAGGTGTTCGGTGCGCAGGAGTGATTGATGTAACGAAATCCCCGCCGGGTGGCCGAGGCGTCGATCGCCTTGCCGGACAGTTCGATGATCGCGACGACTTTGCGGCCCCTGGCCTTGCGCCGCGCCTCCCGAATGGCGATCACTTCACCCTCGAACTCGCCGATTTTCGCCCGGGCGGAGATGAGACAGCCGGCAAACAGGCCGCGACCGGTGATCGTACTGGGGCCGACGCGGAGCTTGTCGTAGATCGGGGATGAATAGATGATGCGTGCCACTGCTGCGCATGCTAGTTGAGGTCCGGGTGTGGAGTCGATCATTGCGGTCAAGGGGCTGACCAAGACCTACGCCTCCGGCTTCCGGGCACTCAGGAACATTGACCTGGATATCCACCGCGGCGAGATCTTCGCCCTCCTCGGCCCTAACGGAGCGGGCAAGACGACGCTCATCAACATTATCTGCGGCATCGTCAGGCCAACTACGGGGATCGTCCTGGCAGACGGACACGACGTCGTCAGGGATTTTCGCGCCGCCCGCGCCCGGATCGGACTGGTCCCCCAGGAACTCTCCACCGACATGTTCGAAAAAGTCGGGGCAACCGTCAGTTTCAGTCGCGGCCTGTTTGGCAGGCCACCCGATGCAGCCCGGATCGAGCAGGTCCTGCGGGCTGTGTCGCTCTGGGACAAGCGGGACGCGAAGATAATGACACTGTCCGGTGGCATGAAACGCCGGGTAATGATCGCCAAGGCTCTGGCCCACGACCCCGACATCCTCTTTCTGGATGAGCCGACGGCCGGCGTGGACGTGGAGCTGCGACGGGACATGTGGGCCATGGTGCGCGGCCTGCGTGCCAGTGGCGTGACCATCATCCTTACCACCCATTACATCGAGGAAGCCGAGGAGATGGCAGATCGGGTCGGAGTGATCAACAAGGGCGAGATCATCCTGGTGGAAGACAAGGCGACGCTGATGCGGAAGCTGGGCAAGAAGCAGTTGCGTATCCAGCTACTCACCCCCTTATCCGGGATTCCCTCTGCGCTGGCCAGCTATCCGCTGGAACTCACGGGGAACGGCAGCGAACTCGTCTATACCTTCGACACCCAAGGTGAAGGCAGCGGCATTGCCGCGCTACTGCGCCAGCTGAACGATGTGGGCATCGACTTCCGGGACCTGCACTCCAGCGAGAGCTCCCTTGAGGACATCTTTGTCAGCCTGGTGAGCGCGCGAGCATGAACCTGCACGCCATCCGCGCCATCTACGGTTTCGAGTTGTCACGCTGGTTCCGGACGCTGGGCCAGAGCATTATTTCCCCCGTCATCTCGACCTCCCTGTATTTCGTCGTCTTCGGTGCGGCGATAGGCTCCCGCATGGGCAGCATCGACGGGGTCAGCTACGGAGCATTCATCATTCCGGGCCTGGTGATGCTGAATTTGCTGAACGAGAGTATCTCCAATGCCTCCTTCGGCATCTACATGCCCAAGTTCTCGGGGACGATCTACGAGGTGCTTTCCGCGCCGGTTTCGGCAGTAGAGGTGGTCCTTGGTTACGTGGGTGCCGCCGCTACCAAATCCGTGCTGCTCGGGCTGCTGATCCTCATCACTGCCCGGCTCTTTGTGCCCTACGAGATCGCGCACCCCCTGATGATGTTCGGGTTCCTGGTGCTGACGGCAATTACGTTCAGCCTGTTCGGCTTCATCATCGGCATCTGGGCGGACGGTTTCGAGAAGCTCCAGATCATCCCACTCATGATCGTCACGCCGCTCACGTTTCTCGGCGGCAGCTTCTACTCGATAAGCATGCTGCCTCCTGTCTGGCAGACCATCGCTCTGTTCAACCCGGTCGTGTACCTGATCAGTGGCTTCCGCTGGAGCTTCTACGGGGTGGCTGACATCGGTGCCGGTGTCAGTCTGGTCATGGTCCTGGGTTTTCTTGCGGTATGCCTGACCGTGGTCTGGTGGATCTTCAGGACGGGCTATCGGCTGAAGAGCTGATGAGCTGCGCCCGCACCAGGGTGAAGATCTGGCGATAGGCCCGCCCCTGGCGCTGCACACCGGTGGCCGGCTCTACGCCGGATTCCCGGGCTAACGTCGCTTCCTTGCGGGCCTGACGGATCAGGGTGCGGAGGTGTTGCGCGTCCGTAGCAGGGAACTCCTGCAGCCACGGGCCGAGCTTGTCGTCATCGGCAATGAGGGCATCACGCCAACGCTCAGCCCGGTGGAGAAGCGCAGTGTGTTGTGCAGACTGGCTGTGTTGAAGCCTCAGCGCTGCGGCCACGGCCTCAAGAGCGTCGGCGTCCAGACGGTGCATCAGCTTGCCGATGTACTGCTTCTGGCGGCGCTTGCCCTCGAAATTGGTAATGCGCTTGGCGAGCAGGATTGCGTCCTGCAGCGTCTCCGGGAGCGGTAGGGCAACGAACAGGTCCTCCCGGAGCGTCAGCAGGTCTTCCCCGAGTTTCTGTAAGGCTCCGCTGGCAGTTTTCAGTTCCGTACGACTGGGGGCCTCGGTGCCCTTCTGTTCCGTCCGGAACTGCTGGTCCAGCTCGCTGCCCGCCGCGACAAACTCACCCTCGACGTAATAGCCCTTGCGGGATTTTCGGGACATGGATTCCGCTCAGGATCCGCCGCTCAGGATCCGCCGCTCAGGATCCGCCGCTCAGGATCCACTGAGCAGACCACGGCTGTCTGGCCAGTTAACGACCACCAAAGTAGGCGCGGATGTTCGCCCCATAGAGTTTGGTGTTGCCGCTGAATGACCCGCTGACCCCGACAGCAAGCCAGTCCGTTACGCTGTAGAGCGTTCCTACCCGGACGGCAAGGTTGTCGCCGTTCTCGGAACCATCACCACCAGATCCTCCAGCAGCGCGGAACTGCAGGGTGCCCACGTCGGCGTAGCTAAGGCCACCGTTGATTTCAATCGACGGCGTCGCCATACCGCGCACGCCCACTTCGAGGCGATAGCCGCCATCACTCGATGAGCCGCTGCCGTCGACATCGGCGTCGGTATCCACATAAGCAGCCCGTGCCACGACGTCGATAGCATCGGTCACCGCGTAGTTGATACCCGCACCAACATCCAGCTGGGTAAGATCCACATCCGTATTGAGGATACTCGGGTCACTGCTTCGCACGTCGAGAGTGGCGGCCCCGTAACTCGCGAACACGTGGATCAGGTCGGTCACGGCATAGGACCCACCGCCAATGAACCCGTCGCCGTCCGGATCTTCATCGCCGGGAATGCCTGTACCGGTCAACTCAACGTGCTGCCAGCCTCCCTCAACATAGGTGTAGCGGGGACCGCCATCAGCGAGTGTGGCCTGACCGCTGAGGAGGCCGGCGGCCGCGACCAGAGAAAGGCAGGCAAGCTTCTTGTGCGCAGTCATCAGAACCCCCGGAGACGATTTTGAACAATTCAACGTCGCGAAGAGTAATCCACGACCCCGGGACTATTCTAGTCCGCCTTCGCCGTCCGGCACCATCAGCTGGCCTCGGTATCCCGCTTCAGCCATTGCCTGACCTGCACGACCCGCACCCTCAGGATCCGGGACACGGCAGGGCCGCATCCCGGGTACACGCCACCCGATCTGCACGCTTCCCCTCTCGGAAACTGAAGATGTGGATCTGGCGGGCTTCGAAGACCGGAATGTACAGCTCAGCCTTGCCGTCGTTACCGGGACGGTCGTAGCGCCAGGCCAGGCCGCCAATGGTGGAAATCACTTCGCCCTTGGGTTCCCGGGCAAGCGTCTGTGTGGTGTTCGGCCCATAGCGGTCGTTGATATCGAAGATGGTCACCGACTCGTAGCGCCAGTCATCCTTCTTCTCGCTGAGCGGCCTGAGGACCCAGACGCGGGACGCTTCGTCGCCCCCCACGACGATCCAGGGTTTGGTCCGCGTCTCAAGCCGCCGTTCGGGCCAGAACGCGATGGCGCGATTCGGCGCCAGCCGGCCCGGCCCGCGCACCGGTTTGGGGAAAGTGGGGTTCGGCCGGATATTGTCCTTGAGGACGTGGGTGGTCCAGTCGTCGTCGAACAACCTGCCGCTGGCGGGCTGTTCGAGAGCAATCACGCGGCCGGGAATGGCATCCCTGGTGACGTCGAAACAGCCATCGCCCTGGTGATTGCTGGTCAGGATCTCAAGGCGCCCGTCGCCATTCAGATCATCCGGTTCGACAGCAAAGGGCCGGCCCTGGCCGGTCATGATCGTCTTGCGTCGGATCGGGCGGCGAACCGGATCCACGTCTTTCCACTGCCCGCCTGCGGGCGCACCGAAGACGGTGATGTGGTCACTGTTAAAGAAGTGGGAGGCGATGATCTCGGGAACGCCGTCACTGTCCAGGTCTGCCAGCGCCATGTTCACTTCAGGCCCGCTGGTTTCCAGGGGCAGGCCGACGAGGACCCGGACTTCCCAGGGCACATTGGCCTGGATCGCCGCGCCGGGATTGCGGAAATACACCAGCTCGCCCACGGGCGGGCACTGGTACTTGAAGGGCATCAGGCTCGCGCGGGCCGTGATGAGGTCCTTGAGCCCGTCCCCGTCCATGTCATGGAAGAGGGCGTAATGGTAGAACCAGTGGTCGTTCTTGATCTTGTCGGCGGTTTTGCCCGCTGTGCAGTCCGGGATGCCGGTCCCCGACTCCACCACCACGTACTCGCCACGCTTCGGATCGTCCAGGTTGACCAGCGTGATGCGACCTGGCCTCGGCGTAGCCAGGAAGCCACCGGGCACTACCACGGCTTCAAAGGGCACCACGCCATCCGGCACCCGGTCGGATTCGTTGGGCCAGACGTGCCTGAAGGGTTCACCAGCCCGGTCGGTGAGGATCTCGACGTCTGTGCGCGGGTCGAAGGTCGCGGGATTCAGCGCCGGGAGATCCGGAATCCAGGCGGCCAGATCGCGTTCAAAGACGCGGGTGACCTTGTCACCGGCGTCGTCCCGCTCCACGTTGAAGAAACTGGACATCAGAAGCGCGTCACGGCTGTCCTTGCCCTTCGCCGTCGGGAACGCCGCGACGTGCAGGAAGGCAGGGTTGAACGGGAGCGTAATGACGCCCTTGCGGTACACCGTTACGCAGGCCTCAGCACTCGTTGCCACGTCGGCGACGGGCAGCACGGTGGTGAGGGCGATGGCGATGGTTGCAGGCGCGCTGAAGAGTTGCGGGCGGCTGGCGGGTTGCTTCACTGTAACTCTCCGAGGCTAAAAGAGCATTTAGTCTAGTGCGTACCCGGGGTGTGCCGCCATTTTTCTCGCCGTCCGTTCGCGGTGCGCTCCAGGCCAGCGGTTCGGTAACCGGATCTAGGGCCAGATGGGTTTACGGCCCGTCGCCCGGTCCCGCAGGCGGGCCGCGGCCAGTGCGATGCCCCGGGGAACACCCAGCAAGTGCTCCCGAAGAAACGGGGCGATGTTGGTGTGGTTGACGATGCGGACGTTCCAGGTAACTCCCGCCTCCAGCACCTCGGTGACGTGCCACCAGTTTGCCGGCAGGAAGAGCCCCTGTCCTGGCCCCACGTCGATGACCTGCGGACTGGCCTTCCGGACGTCAGGCCAGCGGGCCGCGCAGTCCGGCTGGAACAGCCGCACTGCCGAGTTGCGCCGCTGATAAGGAAACTGGACGCCCCGCCAGGTGTAGAGGTAACGCCCGTCAGCGGGCGGGAAAACCGTGAAGCGTTTGCGACCGGACAGCTGGACGAAGCCCACGTGCACGTTGCAGTGATCCACGTGGAGGCCGGCAAAATAGCAGCCGCGGCGGCCCACGTAAATCTCCGGTCCACTCCAGCGGTCATAGCGGGGCTGGTCCACCCAGTTCGGACCGAACTCGGCTGGCGGCACCAGGTAGCGCTTCAGGGCCGGCAGGTTGCGATGGACTGACACGTGGGCCAGGTAGGGCAGCGGCCGCGGATCAGCCGTCAGAAAGCGCTCGAGGTACTCACCCAGAGTGGTCAGCCCCGCACGCCGGAACTGGTCGCGATTGGCAGCGCGGAGGGTCCAGCTGTAGGTGCCGCCCAGACTCTCGAGGGGCAGATGGCCGTAAGTCGCGCCGACCATCTCGAGAAAGGGCCGGGGATGCTGCCAGGCACCGGGGGCTGCGAAGACCCGGGGCATTGCGGGCTCGCGCCAGCGCACCCCCGCCTCAGGCACGCGACGCCACGGCCGGGCGACGGGGCCAAACGATAACGAGCCACGCCGCCCAGATGAGCACCGTGTAGAGGTAGACGGGAATATAGGCCACGGCCATCAGGAGGCCACAAGCGCCGGAGAAAAAGCTGAAGCCGACGAAACTGCGCGGCAGTTCGCCAGTTTTGCGGCCGCACCAGGCGAGCTGCACGGCAAACCAGCCGAGCCCGATCTGCGCCAGGGCGTTCACCCAGATGCGGACCACCGTCGCGGCGGTATAAGCCACGTCCCGGAGTGCGCTGGAGTTGGCGTCCGCCAGCAGGAACAGCGTCTGCCGGCCGATGACGTGGGAGATGCCCACCAGGAGGAACCCGGTGCCCGCGAGGAGGGCCGCCGCCGTCGCCACCAGCGCGGCCTCGGGCAGACGCTCCTGGTACCGACGCCAGGTCGAGAGCCCGAGGATGACCACCGCGAAGCCACTGGCCACATGGCCGATGCCGGACAACAGCCAGGGCCAGGCGCGGCTTGCGGCCTGCAGTTTGGCCAGGTCCGCGTAGTCCGCGTAGCTGCCAAAGCCCAGGTAGCGGGGCTCAATCCAGGCCCCGTTCAGATTGTGCATGGCGAAGGCGGTCGCGATCACGGCGGCGGCCCAGGGTGCGAGGCGATCCAGAGTCATGGCAAGGAGCTTAGCGCACCCAACCTCAGTCCCGGACGACCCAGGGCAGCAGCTGGTCATTGAGATACAGCCGCTGCATCTCGCCCGCCTGGAACGGCCGGGAACCCCGGCGGCCAAACACCGCGACCTGCCCCCCGCTTTCGTCCACCGCCCGGTCCCGCTCGAGGGGCCGGGACAGCGCCAGTGCCGGAGACCTGGTAGCGCGCCGGGCAATCACCCGGGGCTTCGGCTCCGGGCTGAAGCCGTAGAAGTTTGGCTGGGTATCGGGCGCTGTCAGCTGGAGGACCTTAAGCCCCGCTGCACCGTCCGCAACGTAGGCAAACAGCGAGGCGTTGGTCGAGGCGACGACCACATCCCGGACATCCCGCAGGTTGCCACCGGCGTTAAACAGCTGATAAAGCCGAGGCGCTTCCGGCCGTTCCACATCGATGATCGCCAGTCCCTCTGCGCCGGCTGCCACGAAGGCATAAGTGCGGGAGACGAAGATCTTTTGCGCGTCCTTCAAGGGCACGACAGCGCCGGTCACGAGCCGCGCCTGGGCCGCCCGCGTAATGTCGATGACCTTCATGCCCTCACCATCAGTCACAAACAGGTAGCGGAACTGCTGCATGCTGGCTCGAGCACCGGGCAATGGCACGACAGTCAGCAGCTTTGGCTGCAGTGCCGTAGCCACGTCCACCACGGCGACACCAGCGGGCGTGGTGATGTACAGGGTGCTTCCCGCCACCGTCACGTGACGGGCGCCCCGCAGGGCCCCGTTCGCATCCCAGGTCAGTGCCCGGCGCAGAAAGTTGTTGCGGAATTCACCGTCTGCCAGCGTATTGATGTCGACGAGGATCAGCCCTTCCACGTCGTCGGTGATCACCGCGTAGTTGTAGATCGAGGCAAAGGGCTGCTCCAGATTGTCCTTCCGCATCTGTTCGCCCTCGTTGCGGGGCGGGTGTACGGGCTGGGTTGTGGCCAGTGCCACGCAGGTGGCATTGGGGGTCGCCACGTGGGTATCCTGACCCAGCGGCCCAAAGGGCGCCGTCAAAATCTTCTGGCTTAGCCCCTTGTTGGCGATCCCGGCCACGTCGTAGACGCGAAAACCCTGTTTACCCTCGGCCACGTAGAGATACTCTCCGCGAAGCTGCAGGCACCCCGCAGGACCGGACCGGCGGGACTCCATGACCGGCAGCACCAGGCCGCGCTTCTCGTGGGCCTTGAAGAAGTCCGGGTAGGCATAGCGCTGCAGGTAGCTGCCGATGACCGCCTGGGGCTCGTCCCACTCTGTGACCTGCACCGCGGTGACGGCCCGCTCCTCGCCGACCCAGGCGTTAAGCCCGAGAAAGTTGATGAACTGGGTCCCCTGCCCCAGCGTCTGCGCCAGGATGGCGTTGTTGTCTCCCGCAGCGCTCAGGTGGCAATCCGAGCACCCCTTGGTCTCCGTCTTCCGCTCCGTGTGCGGGTAGTGGGGATTCATGGCCTGGGAGCTGTAGCCGGCGGCAGATACCGGCGGCTGCTGCACGTAGATGCGTTCACGATTAGCGTTGGTGGATGACAGCACCAGAGCGGAAGACGAGCGCACGGGAGAAATCTTGTTGCGCTCCGCGGGACCGCGACGGCCCAGCATGAAGATCTCCTCCCGGGCCACCTGCGGGTTGTAGGTTGCATAGTTGCGGGACGTGCCTCCTTCCGGCCGGTGACGCTCGGTCTTCCAGTTGGTCTCGATGGGCAAGTGGCAGCCACCGCAACTGGTGGTCCAGGAGGTGTGACAGGTGTAGCACTCCACCTCGTCGTCATTGTGGGCGAGCTGCTCCCAGGCGACGTCAGTACCGTAATGCTGGGTCTGCGTATCGCGAGACATCAGCTTCGCGCGCGCCGCCTTCTCGTTGTACCCCGCGTTACCGGGAGTGACCGACCTTTTCACGAGGGACACCTGCCATTCGAGCTGCGGATCAAGCGCCGAACGCTGAATGAGGACCTCACCCCGCCACTCGAAGCGCTTGCGGCCGTCCGGATTGCGCAGGGTGCTGAGGTCGGTGCCAGTGGGTGGCGCCGCAGGGCCGGACGTGCGCAGCGTCGGGTAGGCGCGGGTCGTACCGTGGCAATCCTTGCAGTCGATCTCCACCGCCTGGGCCACTTCAGCCAGCAGATGCCCGGTGCCGTGGGCGTCCTGAGCGTAGTGGCAATCCACACACTGCATGCCTGCATCCACGTGGACGGACTGCAGGTGCACGGCCTTACCCCACTTCTGCGGGTCGTCAGAGGTGACGAGGACGCCGTCCTTGTCCAGCAGATTGCCTTTCCGGTCCCGTTTGAAGACCCCCCGGAAGTTCCAGCCGTGCCCGTGGTAGTCCGCAAACTGGGTGTCCTTGAGTTGCGGGTTCAGCTCCGAGACGCCAGCGAGGAAATTCTCGTCTGCCCATTTACCCCGGGGAGCGGCGCCCTCCGGGTTCCTGTCCAGCACCTTGCGCATCTGCTCGGCGTCCGGGTACTGCTGCTCGGCAGGCCACATCGACGGCGCGTCGGACTCGTAGTCCCACATCGTGTACCCCAGGAAGGAGTTCATGAACATGTTCGGCTGGTGCATGTGACAGGTCATGCACTGACTCGTGGGAATGGACCGGGAGAAGGCGTGCCGGATCGGGTGGCCGCTCTGATCTTGCGGAATCGTAGGGTCCGTGGTCTGGGTCAGGCCCCGGTGGCCTGCGGTGGCATAGACACTGGCCGAGAATGGATTGCGGTCGTTCGCGTAAACCACGTGACAACTGGAGCAGCCCGACGACCGGTAATCGCCCGGCTGGTCGTTGGTGCCGAGGTACCACATGAGCGGGTCGTTCAGCCGGGTCTTGTGGATGTTGAGCACCGGCACGGCGATGCGGGCCCCGGTGCCAGGACCGCGGCTGGACTGTTTTACATCCGGACGGCCCGGTTCCTCGAGGCGCTGCAACTGGCCGAGTGCGTTGGGAATGCCGGTTTCGGGGAAGGTATTGAGCACGTTGCGCCCACCGTCCTCGAAGACGCGGAAGACATCGGCCGGTCGGAGGTTTTCCCAGCGGGGCAGCGGGTAGAGCGTGGTCAGCACGCCCCGGTCCCGCGCCTGTTCCGGCGTGAGACCCAGCGTGTCGAGGGGAGCGCTGGTCAGCACCGCAGGCTCGCCCTCCCGGGTGTAGCCCTCGCCAAGCAGGTAGTTCTTGAACGGCAGGATGCCGTTGTTATAGGCCGCCCCGCCCCAGAACATCGCGTTGGTCGCCATCAGGCTGCGCTCGGCCGCCTCGATCACCGGCAGGTGGCAGCTGCCGCAGGACTCCCGCGCAATCCGGTAATCACCCGGGTTGATGAAGCGAATGAACTCGGGGGCTTCCCGGTTCAGCAGCGTGTAGCTCCGGATGGGGTTGGCGCTGCCCTGTTTTGCCCAGGTCTTCGGGTAGCGTGGCAGGACGTGAGCCTGCTTTAGCAATAGATCATAGGTATCTGTTTTAGATAATATTACTGATGATCGCCTGACCGCCGGATCACCGCCATGACAGTCCGTACAGCCCAGGACGACCGCCGGGCTCGCGTGCATCGTGGGCTGGTCCGTCCCGGTATGACAGTCGAGGCATCCGGCGCTCTTGATCTCTGCCGCTGCAGCGGTCTGGGACTTCGGCGCCACAGGCGCAGTGCTCCAGGCCCGCTCTACAGCAGGCTCTTCCGGCGACGCCTGCAGCACCGTAGCAACCACAAAGAGTAGGAGCGCCTTAAGGCGCGATCCCCTGCGCGATCCCTTGCGCGATCCCGTCTTCATCCTCAGTACGTCAGCACCATGTTGCCCAGAATCGAATACGCCGTTTCATCGCCATACAGCTGCTCGTAACCCTTGCCAGGCAGCAGCGCCGCTGCTGATAACCGGAAGACGATGTTCTGCGTGGCCAGCGGCCTCCAGGTCAGCGCCAGGGACACATCAAGCCCGAGGTGCTCGTCAATCGAGCCCTGATTGCGTGCGACCTCCACCGTGGTGGTATCGGCGAACCACAGTTCATTGGCGTTGCCACTCACCCGCAGTGTCGGCGACAGGTCCACGTCCCCGCCAATGCCGAGGAGCACCGTGCCCGGATTGCTGAAGTTGGACTGGCCAAATTCCTTGGACGAGCGCAGGGAATTCAGCAGGCCATTGCGGCCCGACAAGCCCACGCGCCCGCCACCGATCAGCGGCACGGGCTGGCGAATCCAGAAGCTGGTATCGGCGCCGGCAAACAGTGGATTCTCAAAGATCGCGTCAAAGCCCTCTGCGGTGCCGTCGAAGGGATCGCTGTCGCCGGTGGCGTAGAGTACAGAAACCCGCGGGCGGATCCAGTCATAGTCCTTCGAGACTTCAGCGGCGCCAAAGAAGGCGCGAATATCCCCACCGTCCGTTGCAAACGTACTTCGCGTTTCGTCGCCCAGTGCCACATAGGCCGAGACGCTCAGATTGAACTGCTGAAAATGGCCATCACCGTTGTAACCCAGGTACAGGACATCGTAGTCCCGCCCCAGCTCGATACCGAGGGAAGCCGGCCGCTGGATGACCCCGTTGTCGTCGTACTGCACATCGTCAGACTCCCGGTTGCGGTTGTACGCGGCAATCACCTGGGACGTGAAGCCAGGTACCGGCAGGTCCTGGGCGTAAAGGTTGGCTAGGAAGACGTCGTCACTGCGGATACTCGCCAGTCCATCGACGAGAATTGCATTGAGGCCGCTGTTGGTGTCTTTGTCCAGGCGCCGGAACCAGGCCAGGTTGTACTGATAGCGGTTGTTCAGGCGGTTCCCGAACAGCCGAACGCCGACGAGACTGTCGAGGAGCAGAAAGCCGCGAAAGTCTGCCGTGAACGGCTGGATACCCACGCGCAGGGAGTCGAAATCGTAGTGCGCTGAAACATCCCGCAGGTGCCGGTCCACGAACAGCCCCTGCAGGGCCACCGTACCGTCCTGCCGGGTCGTGTCCGCAGCGGCGGACGCCTGCAGCACGCCGCGCTCTTCGGCCCTGGCGTAATTGACGTTGAACGCTGGAATGAGCCGAAACTCCCACTCGGGTGGCATGAAGACGGTGTCGCCCTTGTACAGGACTCCTTCCAGAAGAATCGTTTGCGCCAGTACCAGCTGCTGGCCATTACCGAGGGTATCGAGACTGCCGGGATCTTCCGTGACAGGGCCGCCGACCGGTATGGGAAAGCGCCGCGGTTCAAGCACCGTATCGGAGATCCCGGTGAGACTTACAAACCAGTCCTTGCCGAACGCTGGCCGGTCGCCCTTCAGCCAGTTGTTGCCACGGTATGGATTCCACAGGTCCGCGCCATAGCCCAGTAAGTCGACCAGGCGCCAGCGGTCGGGATAGGCGCTGTAATCCAGCAGAACTTCCTGGGGGACCAGCGCGAGAGCGCCAGGATTGCAGGGGGTCTGGACGAAGGGTTGCGCCTCTTCGGCAGGGCGCCGCCGGCCAGCGTCGGCAGGGGTCTCCGTCGGGCAGGGCTCCAGTGCCAGGCTCGTGCCTGACAGCAGCAGGCCGAGCAGCAGAAATCTAGAGCCCACCACAGGGACTCTGCTCAGTGGAATCCAGAAACGGAGCCTGGGGACAGTTCACGTAGCGCAGCCGCGCACCGGAGGGCGCGAGCGTGTCCGCCCGGATCGCCCGGGGGGCATTGCCGGGGGCGCCTGGTCCACCGAGCGCAACGGTGGCCTCTGCCACGCCAAGAAACGCGATCATGTCATCCTGGTCAACGCCGTCCCCGGATACCCCCACAGCACCAACCAGCGCTGTGCCCCGATACACCGGCACCCCGCCAGGAAAGATCTGCAGGCCGTTGGCAAGGCCACTGATGGGAGCCGTCGCCGCGAACCCGGTGTTGAAGCCGCTGATGCCGGTGCAGTTGGGCGGCACGTCCGGTGCAGCGCCCAGCACGAACGCCACGTGCTGAATCAAGGCGTTGTAGGCAAGATCCAGTTGCAGCCCGGTGGAGAACGGACTCCATGCACCGACAGGTTTGCTGAGGGGCCCGGGACCCTGCCCGTCGACGCCATCGGGGTAAAAGGGCCGGGAAAGATTAGCAATTGAACGCACGCTAAAGGCCAGCGCGCCCGCCGTAAACGCGGCAGGCAGGCCGAGAAACGCCTGCGCACCCGTGAGGTAGGCAGACGGCGAGCTGGTGGCCAGCACCACGAGTCCGCCGTCGAGGTACACCGCGTCGGGTACCGCTGTCACCGCAGCGTCCGCTGCAGCGGCTGAGAGGAAAGCTGCGCTGCGCGCCTTTTGCAGGGCGACATCGATGCCGAAGACGGGCGCGTCCCGGCTGCGGACGATGCCGAGAATGTTACCCGCCGAATCCACCACGCTGATCGTGACCCGTGCCGGCGTTTCCAGGGGCCGACGAATCTGCGCCCGGGCCCTGTTCGCTACGCCCAGGGCACGGCTCAGCAGTTCCCGGACCTCGGCAGCCGTGAGTGCTCCCGTTGCTTCGCTGCCAGCGACGGGCGGATAGCGGGGCTGCCCCGCATCATCCACCAGCACGAAAGCATCCAGGCCCGGAAAGCCCGCCGGGTCGGGCTGCACACCGGAGCTTGCCTGGCCAAAGGCCACGCCGGCCTGGACCGTCGCGCTGGCATAGCCGGGCACCGCCAGGAGGATGCCCTCCACGCCATCGATGGCGGCGAAGGCCGGAGCGCTGGCGGGTGCGGTAAGCAAGTCATCAAAGCCTGCATCGCTGAAGCGGAAGGTCTTGCCATCGGCGGTAATCCGGTCGCCGCGCCGGTCGCTGGGGGCTGCAAACCCAAACGTGCCCGCCAGGGCGACCCGTTCGTCCGGGTCCGAGTCCTGGTCACTGATGCTGAGATCAAGGCCGTAGATGCCGTCCGCAATGACGCCGACGCCGCCGACCGGCGTGCCCGCCTTGTACAGGGGAAAACCCCCGGGGTCGGCAGCCAGCCCCAGGGGCGAGCGCTTCGGTCCCGCATCAGCAGGGCCACCGTCAAAGCGGCCGGCCAGATCAGAACAGGGCAGCTGGCTGAACTGCACGCCGGACAGGGGACCGCTGGGCGCGAGCAGCTCACCCGGATTGAAGTGTTGCTGCACGATCTGACTGGCGGTGCGCGTACTGAAGGCGTTGCCTTCGCTCGAGAGGTACGCGCCGGTGATGGCCTTGGCGATGGCGGCGATGGTGGCTGGAACAATGTTCACGCCCTCGAGACCGCCGGTCACCCCCGTGCCCGAGGTGATCGTCACGCTGGCGGCCGCGCCGGTCATCTGGAAGACGCCCAGCACGTTGCCGACCCGATCAACCACTGCAATGGTTGCGGGCTGGCCCCGGGCGGCGGCCTCCGCGACAGCCTGGCTGATCACCCGCTCCACGTCGGCGCTCGAAAGCAGGCTGCTCGCTGACGCGCAACTGCCGGCGCAGGGCTCCGGACCGGGCGCCTCGGCCCCCGCGGGCGCACCTTCCCCTCCTCCCGCACAACCGGTCAGCGCCACAGCGATGACCAGGAGTCTGGCCAGATTTTTCATCGGGCCGCGGCCCTCGCCTGCCACAACGGGTTATCCCCGCCGTGGAAGCCGTGACACAGAATGCAGGTGCTGGTGATGCGGTCCGGGGGAGTCGCGTGGGCGTCGCCCCCCCCCGCATGACACTCCCGGCAGGTGGCGATGTCTGGCAGCAGAACATCGGACGCCGCTTTCGAATCGACCGCTGCATGGCAGGTTTCACAGCGGGTCAGGGCCGTCGAATGGGCCGCGTGACTGAAGGCAGCGCCCTTCAGCCAGGCACTGCTGAGCTTGACGGGCCGAATCTGCCACTGGTCTGGCGCCCCGCTGGCATCCCGCGTCACCTCGTGGCACTGGGCACAGCTGCGGCGCTCGAACAGATCCTGCGTCACGATGGCCGCCTGCTCCCGGGCCGTGCGCAGGAGACGCTCCCGCTCCGGGGCCGCCAGCTGCTGACCCGCGCGCCGGGCGGTGCCCGGCACGGCCCGGGGATCCGCGTAGGCTTCCAGGTACCGACGGCTGTAGTAGTCCAGCAAAAACTCGGAGACCGCAGTGGCGTCTCCGTGGGGCACGGTGCGCTCCGGGTAGGCCGAATCGAAATCCAGCAGGTGGCACTGACCGCAGTCGCGCTGCATCTGGACCGGGCGAAAGCGCGCACCCCCCGGCTCAAGAGCGTGACAGTCCTGGCAACCGAGTACCGTATCGCCCACGGGTGACCGGACGCCGTCCTTGGCCAGATGGAGATCGTGGGGAAACCTGAGGCCCGACTCCTCCGAGACTGGCAGGTCGAAGCCGGGGTGATCTGCGGCAAAATCGGTGACTCGGGCTGTGATGAGGGTGGCAGGCGCCCGCGCCTTCAGGTCCCCATGACAGTTCGCACAGACGGCCGAATCCTGGCGTACCAGGGTGGCAGGCTCCTGATGCTCGGCGTGGCAGCTAGCGCAGCGCTCCTCGGGAGCGACAGCACCACTCCCGGACTGCGGCCAGTGCTGGTGCAGGTTCGCGGCGTGACAGGTGAGGCACGCGTCGTTCCGGACCCGCTGAAACGGCTTCTGGTGACAGGCCTCACACTGCGTACCGAGAACCTCATGCACGCGGCTGAGCGGTCCGGGCGACCACCAGTGGTCATCCGGCAACAGACTGGCCCGCAAGCGCTCCTGGATCTGCGGGCTGCGAACCCCGGCGGACGGAATGGCCAGGCTCAGCAACAACATGCCAAGAAACAGCCCCCAGGACCAGCGCCGCTTCGCGAAGCCCAGCTCGGCCAGCCGCAACCGGGGCAGCTCCAGCGCCACGCCCTGGGACCGGGCGTCCGGGTCCAGCTCGAAGCTGAAGGCCAGTTCGCAACCCGCTGGAGGCTGAAGGATCCGCAGTACGTTGGCGCCCAGGGTGACCACATCGCCGGCCCGCAGCCGCGCCTCGCGCTGGAGCGTACCGTTGACCAGCACGCCGCCCGGCACGCGACTGATCAGGACCGGCTGCCCGTTGCGCAAAATGATCTGGGCGTGGGCCAGCGCGACGCGCCGGTCCTTCAGCTGAACAACCTGGTCGGTGGCGCGCCCGAGCGTGACGGACTCGCCGTCGTAGAGCTTGTCCTTCTGCTCGACGGCCCCTGCAGGGCCAGCGCGGAGGAAACGGATCAGGACACGCACGGGCGACTACCAGTAGATGAAGACTGAGACGACGTGGGCAATCAGTGCCGCCAGCAGCCCGAACGAAAAGGGCACGTGCACATAGAGCCAGACTTCCAGCCAGGCCTTGAGCTGCGCGTCCCGCCGCAGCCGGGCGAGCAGGGTGCGCCGGGCACCCACCAGGCTGAGTAATTCCTGCAATTGCCGCGACAGCCCGCCATCGCTACTGGCAGCGAGGCGCTGGCCAAGCCAGTCCAGCAGAGCAGCCTGGTCCGGGTTGGGTAAGGCCTGGTAGAGGACCGTGGCTCCACCCGTTGCCGGCAGCAGAATCTGTGAACGATCCTGGCCCGCCAGCAACGCGAAGGCAGTGCCCCCGAGCAGGGTTCGATCCCTGTTGGCCAGCAGCGCCTCCCCGAATTCCGCCGGCATCCCGGCCGTCACCCGCAGGCAGCGCGCGTCCAGATCGGCCAGATCACCGAGGAGCTGGTCCTTGGTCTGGGAGCCCCGGTTGTTGCTCAGCAAGCGGGGATAGCGCAGATAGACCAGGACCCCGAAAACCCCGCTGGCAACCACGATCCACAGCAGGACATAGGCCAGCGTATGGACGTTCCAGCCCACCTGGAAGCCGGTATGCAGCGTGACCACCACCAGCAGGCTGACGCCCAGGTAGACATGGGCAGAGAGCCAGCCCTGCACAGTCCCCGCCCGGGACGCATAGGCACGCTTGCGGATGCCGAAGGACATGAGCCACAGAATCAGGACGGCGCCGAGGATGCCGAGGGTGTAGCCGAGCCCGGTGCCGCCGTTCGGCGGGACCCCTGGTGAATCCAGGGCGTAAGCCGCGACCGCTGCGGCACTGACTGCCAGGGCCACCCACAGGTAACGGGATCTGCCGAAGGCCAGAACAGACTGGTGCACTGGTCAGCCAGTCGTGTCGTGGATCAACTGGACGAATTTCTCGGGGGAGATGCGGATCGCGGCGCCGGTCGGACAGGCCCGTACGCAGGCAGGCCCGCCACCGAGGTCCCGGCACATGTCGCACTTCACGGCTTTCTTGGGGCCCCTGTCGCCCTGGTCAGCCGGATCCTTGGCCTGACCCGGGCCGGGGCCGGCACCAAACAGCAGCCAGTTGAAGAGCCCCGGCTTCTCCGGCGCGGCCGTCGCCATCTGAATCACTCCGTAGGGACAGTTGCGCTCGCAGTTGCCGCAGCCGATGCAGTTGTCACGAATGTAGACCTCGCCGTTGGGCGCCCGGCCGATCGCGTCCGGCGGGCAGTCCGTCATGCAGTGGGGATCCTCGCAATGCCGGCAGGAGGTGGGCACGTGAATGTGGGCAAAGGTCGGGCCGGCCTCCCGGTCGAGCCGGGACGTGCCGGCGTGGGTTTCGGCGCAGGCACGCTCACAGTTGTCACAGCCGATGCAGAGCGTCTCGTCAATCAGCAGGACGTCAGTCGCCTCGCCGAGGCCCTGCTGCATGAGAAATGAGATCAGATCGCCGCTCTGGGGTTGCCCTTCCATGCGGGTGTTCTCCGCGAGGCGGCGCCGGACCGTGGCCTGCACCTGATCCCGCAGGCCAGGGTTCTTCTGCAGCAACTGATGGAAGGTCGCGGCATCCAGGCTGACAGTCTCGGTAGTGACGGTCGCCCGGACCGTGGCACTCCTGCCCGTACGGCTCACGAGGCCCATTTCCCCCACATAGTTGCCGGCAGCCACGTAGGAAGTGACGACATCGCGCCCACCGATGTCCCGGGCGACAGCCACGGAACCACTGCGGATCAGGTGCAGGCTGTCGGCTTCGTCTCCCTCGGCGAAGATCACTTCATCGGGCTTGTAGCGGCGCAGCCTCGCGCTGGCGGCTATCGCTTTAAGGTCGTCGTAGCTCGCCTCCGGAGCGAAGCTGGTCTGGATAGCCCGGGCAATAAAGTGCTCGTCAATAACCCGGCGCACGCCCTCAACCGAACTGATCAGCCGGTTGATCTCCCGCCGGGGCGCTTCGATCAGCACGCAACCGGCACCCGCCCAACTCGTCGCCGAGCGCCGGCGGCCAGAGAGCAGGCTCATCTCGCCAAAGAACTGTCCCGGCCCGAGCGTCAGCCGGCTCTTGCGCTCCTCGCCCACCTCGATCTCCACAGTGCCGGCCAGGATGCTAAAGAAGCTGTTCGTGTAATCGTTCTTGAGGAAGATCACCTCACCCAACCCAGGCGCGGTGATGCGGCTGCCCAGGATCAGCTCCCGGAAGTTCAGCGGGTTGATGGCCGAGTACACCGGGATCTTTGCCTGCATCAGCGCCAGCGTGTCATCCACGCCAAGGCCGAAGGGCAGGATCCTTAACTTGGCAGCGAGCAGCGGCTCGTCGGCCGGCGCGATGGTGCGCCCAAGGGCGTACTCCACCGCTTCGTAGCCCTGATTCATGGCCTGCTTGATCAGTGGATAGCCGCCCAGGGCCCCGATCACGTACAGCCCGGGCACGCTGGATTCGTAGCGGGAGGACAGCACAGGCAGGGCCGCCGGATCCGGACCCGGGAAGGCGATGCCGCAACTCTCCACGAACCGGCGCGGCGGTGTGGCGCCAATCCGCGCAATGATGCGGTCGCACTCAATGCGGGACTCACCCTGGTCGCCTGTCAGCGCCAGGACATACCGCCGGCCGTCGGTCGTGCGCTCGATGCAGGTGCCCGACGCCTTGTAGGCGCACTCAAGACGCCGGTCCTCAATCGCCTTCAGCACCAGGTTGAGGTTGCCCTCCTTCACCCGGTTGAACTCGTCACTGCGATTGACGATCAGCACCCGGTTCTGGCGCGCCAGCGCCAGGGCATTCTCAATGGCAGCATCGCCAGCGCCGATAACGACGATGGTCTCGTCCCGGTACTCGTCGGGATCGTCCAGGGTGTACTGCACAACCGGCAGGTCCTCACCGGGGACGCCGATCCGGCGGGGATTGCCCTGCACCCCGATCGCCAGGATGACCTGTTCCGCCGAAACGCCGGTGCCGTCCTTGAGGGTGATAGAGAAATCCGGTGCGGCGCCCTGGATGCCGATGACCTCGGCACCGTAGCGCACGTTGATCTGCTGCCCGGCGAGGCCCTGTTCCCAGGCCTCCAGGATGGCCTCCCGGGTGCCGGCTTCGAAACCCAGATCGCTCCGCAGGGGCAGCGCGCCGGGCTCCGCCATCACGTGCTTGCCCTTCTGGTAGCGCTGGATCGTGTTGGCGTGGGCGGGGCTGCCTTCGAGCAGGATATGGGCTACGCCCAGCCGCGCGGCGTGGGCAGCGGCACTGAGGCCCCCGGGTCCGCCGCCGACGATCGCAATTTTGTAGCGGTTACCCGTCATGGGGCGACGAATGCCGCCGCGCCGTTGACCTGGATGGTGCCCAGATCGTCATTGAGGTTGAAGGACAGCCCCGCACCCGCCGGGGCACCGCCCGGTCCGGTCGCCGGGCCGCTGAAGAAGCCGCTGAAAGAGCCGGTGCCCGTGCCCTGAATGGGATTGATCTGCACACTGTTGTAGACGCCCTCGAACTGATGCCCGGGCAGGCCCGCCTGGGCGCCGATCGGACCGAGGCCCGAGGCGATCCAGTTGTTGCCGGCCACCGTCACGTCCAGAGTCGTGGCCACCAGGTTGTTGGTGAAATCCGCGGTCAGACTGGCGCTGCCCAGCGTGCCCACGTTACCGACACCGTCCGTCGGGCTGGTGCCGCCCACCAGCGTGTAGGTCACGCTGCCCGCAATGGGCAGCACCGGCGCCACGTCCGCATTGCCGCTCAGGATCCAGTGGAGGCTCTGCTGGGTGAGGCTGGTGGCTCCGGGAGTCCCGTTCACCGTCACGCTCATATCACCGCCAGACCAGCGGCCCCAGCGCAGCACGGCGACCGGATTACCCGCGCTCTCCAGGCCGGTGGCAGCCCCGATAGCGTAGGCGGCTGCCAGGGGTATCGACCCCGTGGGATACGCGCCGACGAAGCCCACGAGGTTCCCGCTCCCGTCCACCGTGTAGGCGCCGGGGAGCAGAACTTCGCCCGAGGCAACGCCCGTCGGGGCCAAAGCGAGATTGGCCACCGACCAGGCCAGATCCCGGCGCTCAGCGGTCTGGGGCTGGTTCGGCCCCGCACTGCCGGGTGTCAGGTCGATGGTCTCGCCGTCGAAGGTGCCCAGGATGGTCTGGTCAACGCCCGGTTCGCCCATCGTCGTACCGGAGTCCTTGTTGGAATCGTTCTGGCCATTGCCCTGGCCCGCCGGGCCGCGGCGCTCATTCACACCCGGGATCTCTACGTCGTCGGCCTTGCCGGTGACCGCGCCGCCCGCGAGCGCAAAGCTGCCGGCGCCATCCAGACCCAGCCACGCCGGCGGCAGGTCCAGGGGCTCCGGCTCGCCGCCACCCGCCGGGATAAACAGGTTCTGGCCGGCGGTGAGACGGAACTCACGGGCACCGTACTGGAAGACCACCACGCCTTCCTCCACGCCCAGATAGAGACCATCCCGCACCACGGCCCCGGGCAGCAGTCCCGGGACATCGCGGCAGTCACCGGCGCACCAGACCGCCACGTAGCGCGTGCCACGGATGCCCAGGGTGCCCACCGGTGTCCGCACCGCGTAAGCGGCGGGATCCTTCTTGCCAATGGCGCCCGAGGTGGTGCGAAAGCCGCCCTTCAGCAGACTCGACACCGCCCGCCCGGAGGCATTGGCTGTGGTCGCCTGCACCGGAGTACTGACAGCGGCTGGCAGGGAAAACTCGTCAATCCGGAAGCGCGAACCGCTGCGGAGCGCGATGCGGGCGCCGTCATTCATCAGCAATTGCGCCCGGGCTTTCTCGCCCGTGGCGATGACATCGCCCTGCTCCACAGGATCACCCACCCGGGCAGCAGTCACCGTCGAGCGCTCGATGCTCACGGGTCCGGACACAAACAACAGCTTGCCCGCCGACGCGAACGCCGCGCTTGAAGCAACAAGGAAGAACAGGATGACGCCGAGGACTTGCATGGCAAGAAACTCCTTTAGCGCTTTGACCGGCGCAGGTACACGCCGAGTTCAAAGCGCTCGTATTCGTACAGGGACACCGTGGAATCGGTGGTGGTAAACCGCAGGGTTGGCACCAGACTGTAACCACGGGCAGGCCAGTCCCGGTACTCGGTACTCAGAGCCGCCGTCCACTGCCGGTCTTGCCGGTTCTCACCAAAGAAATCCGGCGGACTGTCATAGTCAGTGACGAGGTAGCCCACATCGAAAAACAGGCCGCCCCGGGTACCCAGCGGCCAGCCCGTGAAGAAGCGGCCGCCGAGGCGGTCATTGGCGTAAGGCGAGTCGTCCCCGGTCGCAGAGTCGGTGCCGAAGAGGGCCGAGACTCCCACCCGGCCGCCGGCGGTACCCAGGCCAGCGCGCAGGAGTGTCAGGGTTCCCAGGTAGCGGTTGACGTCAAGGATCTTCAGATCGTCCTGCTGGTAACGGAGGCCACCAATCCGCGCTACGGAACCCAGTTCCCAGTTCGGGCCGAGCTGGCGGGCAAGGCCCAGGTCCAGTCCCGCGCTCAATGCCTGGGGACTGCCGTCGAGCCAGCTGGAGTAACCGCTGGCCCCCAGGGTGGCCCGGGTCTGGCCCCAGCTTTTCTGTCCTGCAGTGCCCAGCGCGACCAGTGCCTGGTCGACGAAACGGGCCTCGGGATTCAACCGGTAGCTCGCCCGGCCCGTGGACAGCAGGACACCATCCGGCTCGGTGGCCAGACCGTGCTGAAAGCCGCCGGCCAGTTCCACAAAGGTTGAGTCTGTCTCCACATTGTTCGAGTCGAGAACGACGGGCCCAAAAGTGTTGCTGGCTGTCGAGGCATTCGCGTTGCTGTCCCAGCCCGTGCCGAGCTCGGCGTAGGGCACGAAGCGGCTGCGGGCGCTGGCTGTGGGCACGAGGCCCTCAGTCATGGCCTGCAGGTAGCGGTCGATGACAGCGCGGGTGGCGGGTGGTGGTGACTGCGTCAGCAGGTAGTCAAACTGGACCTGGGCCGCCGGGTAGTCCCCCAGCTCGAATCTCGCCCGGGCCAGCTCCATGCGGGCGCCCGCAAAGTCGGGCTCCCGGGCCAGTACCCGTTCCAGGGCGGGAATCGCCTCTGCCTGCCTGCCGGTATCCAGCGCCGCGAGGCCATAGAGGTAGTCAAAGTACGGGCTACCCGCGGCGTCCAGCTCGAGGGGCCCGAGCAATGCCCAGGCTTCCTTAGCCTGGCCGGCTGACAGCAGGGTCCGGGCCTGCTTAAGCGTGCCACTGAGGTCCGTCCCGGCGGCTCGGGCCAGTGGCCCGGAGAGCCCCAGGACCAGCGCGACGGCCGCCCCCAGGAGGGCCCGTTTGCCCCGGCCCAGGTATTCCAGCCGAGAACCGTCCCCTGCCCGTCGTTCCATCGCGCCCCCCAGCGGCAGCCTGATTGGCCAGCCGAGACTATGTTAAGCCAGAAGAGTGCCCGGGTGGACCCGGCGGAGCCGAGACCTGCTTCGCACATCTACTTGGTCAGGAAGACAAAGACCCCATCCCAGTCGAGTGGCGGCGGGTCCCCGGCGAAGTGGTCGATGCGCTCCAGATAAAGGTCATAAAGGGCCAGCGGCCGCGCCGCCTTGAGCTGTAACAGTCCGGTCCGGGCCGCGGCCCACTGCTTCCCCCGGTACAGCGCGAGCACGGCCGACAGGGCGTCCACCTCCGCCCGCACCGTCTCCGGAACCTGGGCCAAGGGGCCCAGGGGTTCGTAGATGGCAACCGGTGCGTTCTTGCCCTTTACGCGGACGAGATCCAGTTCCCGGAAGAGGTGGTCGGGCACCGCTGCCGCCGTGGCCGCGCTGACAATGATGTCCACGCCATACTGCTTGGTGAGGCCCTCCAGCCGGGACCCCAGGTTTACGGTGTCGCCAAGCACCGTGTAGGCCATGCGAAAGCGGGAGCCCATGTTGCCCACGTTCATGTCGCCGCTGGAAATGCCCACGCCGATGTTCAGCTCGGGCCAGCCCCGGGCGCGGAATTCGGGATGCAGCGCGCGCAGGGCCAACACCATGGCCCGGGCGGACTCCACCGCGTGGCGGGCGTGCCCGGGGTCGCTGAGTGGCGCGCCCCAGAAGGCCATCACCGCGTCGCCCATGTACTTGTCGATGGTGCCCCGGTGCTCCTGGATCACGGCGGTGATCGGCGTGAGGAACTCGTTCATCAGCCGCGTGAGTTCTCGCGCCGTCAGGCCTTCGGAAATGGTGGTGAAGCCGCGCACATCGGAGAACAGCACCGACATCTGCCGCGTCTCGCCCTCCAGCGATACCTCCGCCTCGCTGGCGTCCAGATCACTGACAACTTCCGGCGGGACGTACTGGCTGAAGAGCCGCGACAGCCGGCGCTTGCGCCGGGTCTCGGCAAAGTAGCCATAGGTCAGCTGCAGCAGTGCAGCCGCCACCGTGTAGAGCGCCAGGCCGCCCACGGGAATGACGATGCCGGCCCTGACCCAGGCCAGGAAGCCCGCACCAACGGCCAGCCCGGCCAAGGCCAGAGCCACGGCGAGGCCCACCGGTGGCGAGAGGACGGGCACGACCAGCGCGGTCAGCACCGCGAGGGCCAGGAGGCCGGCAACCTCCAGGAGGGCCGCGTTGTCGGGCCTGTAGGGAAAGGCACCATCGAGCAGGCCAGCGATCACATTCGCATGGGTCTCTACGCCGATGTATTCCTGGCCCACCGGGGTCGGCCGGATATCCAGCAACCCGGGTGCACTGGTGCCGATCAGCACGATGGCTCCAGAGAGCACGGCGGCGGGTGCCGTGCCATCGAGTACGTCCACGGCGGACACGTACGGGAAGCTGCCGACCGGGCCCCGGAACGGAATCAGCACCGCGCCGTTCCGGTCCACGGTTGCCCGGCACGTGCCAAGTTCCACATGGGTCAGCACATCCGGACTCTCGGCCGAGAAAATGAAGCGCACGGGTGCGTCCGGCCTCGCGAGCCGCGCCACGGCGAGGGCCAGCGACGGGTAGAGCCGCCCCTGATAGGTCTGGAACAGCGGGCTGCGCCGCACAATGCCATCCGAGTCCACGAGCGCCGTGTCGAAGAAGCCGCCGGCGCTGGCAGACTGCTGCAGACGGGGCAGGTTGCCCGTGTAACCGGCGGGCCGCACCCAGTCCACTGCCAGGACGCGGGGATCGGCTACCGCAAAGTACGCGGGCAATGCACCAATCACCCCGGGCTGGTCCGGGGACACCCGCTGCTTGAACACAAAGCCAAGGGCCACGTCCCGGGCGATCAGACTCTCCGCGAAGGCCTTGTCACCATCCAGCCGGCCGGCGGCGGCCGTCAGTTCCCTCACTACCGCGGCATCCGCCCCCAGCGGCGACTGGCGCAACTCCTCGAAAACGCCGGCCACCTCGGCGCCCCCGGGTTCCGGGAAGACCACATCGAAACCCAGGACGCGGACGCCATAGTCGTCAAACAGCCGGTCCACCAGGGTTGCGATCTGCACCCGGGGCCAGGGCCACTGCCCCACGCGCCCCAGGCTCGTCTCGTCGATATCCACGATGACGATGCGTGGATCGACCTCCCGCGTCAGGGTGGTCCGCACCCGCCAGTCATAAAGATAGCTCTCGATCCGGGTGAGCAGTTCGAGCGGGCGGGTGCCCAGTGCGTGGGGAATGAACACGGCCAGCGGCAGGGCGCTGAGGGTCAGGCGCACAGCCCACCGCTGCCACCTCCGGCCTGACGATTTCCTGGCTGCTGCCGGCATGGCGCCGATTACAGCACACGCAGAACGCCAACCCTCAGTTCTTGCTCTTGTCCACGATCTTGTTGGCCGCGATCCAGGGCATCATCGTCCGCAGCTGCGCACCAACCGTCTCGATAGGATGCGCCGCGTTGGCGGCCCGGGCCCTGGTCATCTCCGGGTAGCCTGCGGCACCCTCGGCGACGAAGCGCTTCGCGTAGGAGCCGTTCTGGATGTTGGTCAGCGCCTCGCGCATCGCCTTGCGGGACTCGGCGTTGATGATCTTCGGGCCCGTGACGTACTCACCGAACTCCGCGTTGTTGGAGATCGAGTAGTTCATGTCGGCGATGCCGCCCTGGTACATGAGGTCCACGATCAGCTTGAGCTCGTGCAGGCACTCGAAGTAGGCCATCTCCGCAGGATAGCCGGCCTCCACCAGGGTCTCGAAGCCGGCCTTCACCAGCTCAACGCAGCCGCCACAGAGCACGGACTGTTCACCGAAGAGGTCCGTCTCGCACTCGTCCTTGAAGGTGGTGCCGATGATCCCGGTGCGACCACCGCCGATGGCGGACGCATAGGAAAGCGCGGTGGCGAGCGCCTTGCCCGAGGCATCCTGGGCCACCGCGACGAGATCGGGGATGCCCCGGCCCGCCTGGAACTCGGAGCGCACGGTGTGGCCCGGCGCCTTGGGCGCAATCATGATCACGTCGAGATCGGCCCGGGGCTTGATGGTCTGGAAGTGAATGGAGAAGCCGTGGGCAAAGGCGAGCGTCGCGCCCTCGCGGATGTTGGGTTCAATCTCGTTGGTGTAGAGCTCTGCCTGGAATTCGTCGGGCGTCAGGATCATGACAATGTCCGCGTCTTTCACCGCGGTCGGCACGTCGGCCACCTTGATGCCATGGGCCTCGACCTTGCGCCGCGAAGGCGAGCCGGGCTTCATGCCGACGGTGACTGCCACTCCGGAGTCCTGCAGGTTACCGGCGTGGGCATGGCCCTGGGAGCCGTAGCCGATGATCGCGACCTTGCGGCCGCGGATGATCGAGATGTCGCAATCCTTGTCGTAATAGACCTTCATGGCAGGACCTCTGATTAGGAGGCGGCCACTCTAGCCCCGGTGTGACGTTGCGTAAATCGATTTAAATGCAACGTCATATGCCACTTTATGCAACACTATTTCCATGGACATCCGGCAACTGCGCCAGTTTGTGCACCTCGCGGAAGGCCTCCACTTTGGGAGGGCCAGCGCCGCCGGCAATGTCAGCCCGTCAGCGCTGAGCCGCAGCATCCGGCAACTGGAGAAGGACGTCGGGGCCCTGCTCTTCGAGCGGGACAACCGCTCAGTCACCCTGACCCGCCAGGGCGAGACCTTCCTCGCCTGGGCCCGGGACGTGCTGACCGGCTGGGACGTGGTCCGGCACACGGTCCAGGAGCAGTCGGGCGACCTGCAGGGTGAGGTCAGCCTCTACTGCTCGGTGACGGCCAGCTACAGCTTTCTCTTCGAACTCCTGGGCAAGTTGCGCCGCGACCATCCCCGCATCGAGCTCAAGCTGCACACCGGCGACCCGGAGCACGCCATCGCGCGGGTCATGGCGGGCAGCGAGGATATCGCCATTGGTGCGCGACCCGACGTGCTGCCCGCGGGACTCGCGTTCAAGCCAATCACCCGCTCGCGCCTCGTGTTTATCGCGCCGGTCGGCAAACCGCGGCCCAAACCCCGGGAATGGGCCACGATACCGATGATCCTGCCGGAGAGCGGACTGGCCCGACAACGCACCGACCAGTGGTTCCGGGAACTCGGCGTGCAACCGCGGGTCTATGCCCAGGTCGCAGGCAATGAGGCGATCGTCAGCATGGTCAGCCTGGGATTCGGTGTCGGCGTCGTACCAGAGATCGTGCTGGAGGCCAGTCCACTGGCGGGCAAGGTGCGCCTGCTGCAGGTGCGGCCGGCCCTGGCCCCCTACGAAGTGGGCTTGTTCACGCTGGAGAAGAAACTCCGCAGCCCACTCATCCGGGCGTTCTGGGCCGCGAAAATCTAATCCTTATGTCGCTCACAGTCAGCGGACGGGAGCCGTCTGGGATATGGTTTACACCGACAGCAATAACAGGAATAACAGCAATGCTTACCACAGAGCCCACCTCAGGGCCCACCACAGGGAAGACCCGCGGCAGCGGACGGTTTGTCCATCCGCTGTTTCGCGACCCCGGCAGCCGACTGATGGTGCTGACGGCCCTGGGGGCGCTGGCGTTCCCAGCCTACGCGGGATTCCCGGGCGGGAATGGCAAGATCGCCTTCACCAGCGACCGGGATGGCAACGACGAGATTTACGTCATGGACGCCAATGGGTCGAACCCGATCCGCCTCACGAACAACACGGCGAGAGACAGCGATCCGGCCTGGTCGCCGGCCGGTACCCGAATCGTCTTCTCGAGCAACCGGGACGGCAATGACGAGATCTACGTCATGGACGCTGACGGCAACAACCCGCTCCGCCTGACCACCACCACGGTGTCCAACACGCTGCCCGGTTGGTCCCCCGATGGCAGCCGGATCGTCTTTACGCAGGATGACGGCATCAAGCCCCGGGTCTACGTCATGGACGCCGACGGAGCCAACCCGACCAGCCTGAGCGATCGCCCCGAGGAGGAACTTGAACCTGCCTGGTCGCCAGCCGCCACCCGGATCGCATTCACGCAGTTCACGTTTGGCGACCCGGAAATCTGGCTGATGAACACGAACGGCTTGAACCCGACCCGGCTCACCAGCGTCCCTGGTGCCGACCAGCGCCCGGACTGGTCGCCGGATGGTGCGCAGGTCGCCTTCTGGAGCGACCGCGACGGCAACGCAGAGATCTACGTGATGAACGCCGACGGTTCCCTGCAGGCCAACCGGAGCAACAACCCGGCGACGGACCAGGATCCCGCCTGGTCTCCCGACAGCAGCAGGATCGCCTTCACCAGCAACCGGGACGGCAATGCAGAGATCCTGACCACCGACGGCTTCGGCAACACGACCAACCTCAGCCAGAATCCGGCAGCGGATCGGACCCCCGACTGGCAGCCGGTGACACCCCCGAACGACGCCCGGAGCCAGGCTCTGGTGGTCGGCCAGGGGCAGTTCCGCGGGTCCCTCGCTCTGGCAACTCGGGACGGGAGTTCAACCTGCGATAACGGCGTTACCCAGCCGGATATCTGGTTCCGCTACACGGCGCCGATGGCCGGCACCCTGCGCGCGAGCACCTGCGGTACCCACGATCTGGGCGGGCTGGATTCCGGCACGGACACGATACTTGCGCTGTACTCGGGGGATGGGCTGACGCAACGCGCCTGCAACGACGACTGGCGAACGTCCCCCGATCCGGTAGCCTGCAACTCGGCGGATGCAGGCGTGCCCTTCGACTCCTATGCCCAGTCCTCGATGGCTGCAGGCGAGGACGTCCTCATCCGCGTCTCCAAGTACTCAGACACGAGTCCGGCCCGCATCGTGCTCCTGAACCTGGGCTTTGTGCCTGATCTCGCCCCCGATACTGACGGCGATGGGGTACCGGATAGCCTGGACAACTGCAGGCTGCTGGCGAACGCCAACCAGCGGGACACCAACGGGGACGGGTACGGGAATCTGTGCGACCCGGACTTCAACAACAATGGCGTCGTGGACTCCCAGGACGGGGCGCTGCTCAAGGTGGCCTTTGGCTCATCCGCCTTCCCGGACCGGGACCTGAACGGTAACGGTATCGTCGACTCCAACGACGGCGCGCGCCTCAAGGCCAGATTCGGCCAGCCGCCCGGGCCGTCCGGGTTAGTGCCTTAGGGGCTGACCCCGACCTGCGGACACCAGCCCGACGGGACTGCCGGTACTCCTGCGCCGCCCTTACAATGGGCGGGCAGGACCGTATTCGCAGGAGACCGCCCCGTGCTGGATTTCAGAGGCCTGGTGAAGATTCTTGAGGAGCGCGGCGAGCTGTACCGCATCAGCCGCGCCGTTGAGCCCAAGTTCGAGATGCCGGCCGTCATGGAGCAGATCGAGAAGCAGCGCAAGGCCTTCATCTTCGAGAACGTAAAGGGTGCGAAGTTTCCGGTGATCGGCGGCGTGCTCAACCGGATCGAGTGCTACGGCTGGGCTCTCGGCATCCGGCCCGGCGACCCCTTCACAGCCCGGGACATGGACGCCCGCTTCGAGAAAGCCAAGGCCAGCCGCATTGCCCCCAGGGTGGTGGCCACCGGCCCGGTGAAGGATGTCGTGCGCACCGGCGGCGAGATCAACCTGGCGGATATTCCCGTGCCCACTGTCTTCGAACTGGACAGCGGCGCATTTATCACGGCGGCCTGCGGCTTTTCGCGCAACCCCCACACGGGGCAGCTGAATGTCGGCGTCTATCGCACCCTGATTCTGGGCAAGAACATCGTCGCCGTGAACGCCAGCTCCCTGTCCGACCTCCGGACCTTCTATCAGCATGCCGAGAACAACGGCACGTCCATGCCCATTGCCCTGGCCATCGGCGTGGAACCGGCCCTGCAGATGGCGGCGGCGTGCAAGCTGCCGGCCGACCAGTCGGAACTCGATGTCGCCGGCGCCCTGCAGGGCAAGGCCATTGATCTCGTGAAGTGTGAAACCAGCGATCTGCTGGTCCCCGCGAATGCCGAGATGATCATCGAGGGTCGCGTGGACTTCTCCCGGAAGATCGTGAACACGCTGGGCGAATTTGCCGGCCAGTACGGCCCGGAGACCGCGCCAGTCACCGAGATCACCGCCATCACGCACCGCAAGGACGCCATGTTCTACTCGATCCTGGCGGGCAAGAACCCGGAGCACAACACGCTGGGCTCGATGGCGATCTTCTCGATTCAGCGGGGCCTGGCCGGCGCCCTGCGCAGGCAACTGCCCCAGATCAGGGACATCAACGTGTACCTCGACCCAAAGTTCGGCTCGATGGCGCATATTGTCTTTTCCATCGCCAAGAGCAACGACGCGGAGCCCATGCAGATGATCGAGGCGGCCTTCAGGATGGCAGGCGGCTTCTTCCCCGTGAGCCACATTACCAAGCGCATCGTCGTGGTCGATGACGACGTGAACGTTCATGACCTCGAGGACGTCGAGTGGGCCATCTGGACCCGGATCGGCGAGGCCAGCAAGTTCCGGGTGATCCCGAACGTGGAGAGCTGGGAACTGGAAAGGTGTGCGAAGGAAGGCCGGGGCTCCCTGCGCGTCGGCGTGGACGCCACGATGGACATGGAAGACCGGGACAAGCTCCTCCGGCCCATCATCCCGGGGGCCGGAAAGGTTCAACTCGCCGATTACCTCAACAAGAAGTCTGCGGCCTGATGCTCGACCCCTATATCGCTGTTGCCCTGCAGACTACCGTTCGCCACTGCGCCAAGCGCAGCGAGGTGGAGAAAAATCTGACCCACATCGGGAACATGGTGGACCTGGTATGCCACATCTGTTCCCTGGAGCTGCCGGTGCGCCTCATCGCGCTGGGCGAAGGCTGCATCCAGGGCTTCGCGGACGAGATCCTGCACCTCTCTTCCGCCGAGTACACGGCGACCATGGCTGCCGAGATTCCCGGCTGGGAAACCGAGTTTCTCGGTAACAAGGCGAAGCAGCACGGCATTTATCTGATCGGCCAGCTGAAGGAAAAGCTGCCGGAGTACCCCGACCGCTTTTTCAACACGGTGTTCATCCTCGATCCCGCTGGCAAGATCATCTACAAGCACCGGAAGAATGTGGTGCTGTTCGTCGAGCACTCCACCACACCCCATGACGTGTACGACCAATGGGTAAAGACTCACGGGGACACGCTGGAGGCCTTCTTCCCGGTAGCAAAAACGGAGATCGGCAATATCGGCGGCAGCGTGGGTGTGGAAGGCTCCTTCCCCGAAAGCTACCGGGGCTTCGCCATGAACGGCGCCGAGATTCTCTACCGGGCCTCTCTGCCCGAACCCTGGGTGTCCCGGGAGATATGGGATGTACAGAACCGGGCGCGGGCGGCAGACAACACGGCTTACATGGTTGCGCCCAACTGCGGCGCGCTGATCATGCCGGGCAACCCGCCGACCGTCATCGGCGGCGCCCTGGGCGGCAAGTCGATGATCGTTGGCTACAAGGGCGAGGTGCTGGCCCAGAGCAGCGTGGTCGACGACTGCTACGTCGCCAGCGAGATCAACATCGAGGCCCTGCGCAACTATCGCGAGAAGGCCCGCTTCCAGAACTGGCTGCCCTACCTGCGAACCGAGATCTACCGGAAGATCTACGATCAGACGATCTGGCCGAAGAACCTCGCTCCCATGGACGATGCGGGAACGGAGAAAGTGTTTGACCAGGCGGTGAAAAGACTGATCGCCCGCGGCAGCTTCACACCCAAATCCCGGTAGGAGCGGCTTCAGCCGCGACCCCGCGATGGCCCCACGCTCGGAATTTACTCTCGGCTGGAGAGTGCTCGTCGCCGCCCTGCTGGGCGTCGCCTGCGGGGCGTCGCCCATCCCCTACAACTCCATCGGCTTCCTGCTCGGCCCACTTCACGAGGAATTTGGCTGGTCGTTCCGCGATATCAGCCTGGGGCTGACCGTCTGCGGCATCGCCGGGTCGCTGCTCGTGCCAGTCTACGGCTCGCTCAGCGACAGACTCGGCGTCCGGCCGGTGGCGCTCTTCTCGCTGCTGGCCTTTGGCCTTTCGTTCGCGGCGCTGGCCCTGACGCCTGCCTCGCTGACGGGCTACTGGCTCCTGTGGCTGCTGGTCGGCGTCGTCGGCTTCGGTTCAACCCCCGTAACCTGGACCCGGGGCGTCAACCTGTGGTTCTTCCGCCGCCGCGGACTGGCGCTCGGCATCACGCTGGTGGGGACCAGCCTGACTGCCATCCTTGTGCCGCCGCTGGCGGCGTACAGCGTCGAGCATTTCGGCTGGCGTCTGACCTTTCCCATCCTCGCTGTGCTGCCCCTCTTCCTGGCCCTGCCTATTGGCCTGCTGCTGTTCCGCGAACCCCGTCCGGAGCAACGGCCACCGGAACTGTCAGTGGACGGCGTGTTGCCCGGCATTACATTGCGCGAGGCCGTCGGCGGCTATCGCTTCTGGCTGATCTGGATCTCAATCCTCTGCGTGGCCTTCGCCTACGGGGGCGTTTTCGTCCATCTCGCCCAGATGCTGATCGGTCATGGCTTCACCGTCACGGCCGCCGCCGCGATCGTCAGCACCCAGGGGCTGGCGATTCTCGTGGGCCGGGTGGGCACAGGCTATCTGCTGGACCGCTTCTGGGCACCCCTGGTCACGCTGCCGCTACTGAGCGCTCCAGCCATTGCCTGCTGGCTCCTCGCCGGCGATGGCCTCACCGCGGCCCTGGCCGTAGTGTCGGCAGTGATCCTCGGCGTGGCCACCGGCGCAGAGACGGACCTGATTGCGTTTCTGGCAGGCCGTTACTTCGGGATGGCCCATTACGGCAAGATCTACGGGATGCTGTATCTGCCGTTTGGCCTCGCCTCGGCGGTGTCCCCCGCGGTCTACGGCTGGGTGAGGGACGCCACGGGGACTTACGACGCCATGCTGTACGTGGCGATCGGGTTGTTTATTACCGGGGCGGTGATGCTGCTGGGGCTCGGGAGGTATCCGGATTTGCAGCCGGGGCGCAGGGCGGCGTGAACTGGCCAGTCCCGGCCGTCGGCGCTGCCTGGACTCTTTCCACCGGGCCCGGTTGTACTGCCTCAGGCGCCCGGTGCGCGCAGCGTCTGCATGTCGATCACGAAGCGGTACTTCACGTCGCCACGCTCTACGCGCGCGTAAGCCTGGTTGAGGTTGCGGATGTCCAGCATCTCGATATCGCAGGCGATGCCGTGCTCGGCGCAGAAGTCGAGCATCTCCTGGGTTTCCGGCAGGCCACCGATGAGCGAGCCGGCCAGAATTCGGCGCCTGAGCACCAGCGCCATGGCGCTCAGGGGTGGCAGGATGGGTTCAAGCAGGCCGACCAGGATCAGGGTGCCGTCACAGGTCAGGGTTTCCAGGTACGGATTGAGGTCGTGCTGCTTGGGCACAGTATCGAGGATGAAGTCGAAGCGACCAGCCGAGGCAGCCATCTGCCGGGTATCGGTGGAGACCACGACGTGGTGTGCGCCCTGTTTCGCTGCTTCCGCTGCCTTGCTGGCGGAACGCGTGAATACGGTCACCTCGGCGCCCAGCGCCCGCGCGAACTTCACACCCATGTGGCCGAGACCGCCCATGCCGACCACGCCGACCTTGTGCCCTGGCTTCACCCCGAAGCGCTTCAGCGGCGAGTAGGTCGTGATCCCGGCGCAGAGCAGCGGGGCCGCGGCAGCGGGGTCCAGCGCTGCTGGGATCCGCACCACGAACCGTTCGCTGGCCACGATTGCTTCTGAGTAGCCTCCGCAGGTCAGCGTTCCATCGTGGCGATCCTGACTGTTGTAGGTCATCACCATCCCAACCTCGCAATACTGCTCTAGGCCGCGCTCGCAGGCCGAACAGGTCCGGCAGGAATCGACCAGGCAACCCACGCCCACCCGGTCGCCCACCTTGAACCGCGTGACGGCGCTGCCCAGGGCAGTAACCCGACCGACGATCTCGTGGCCCGGCACGACCGGATAAACTGTCATGCCCCAGTCGTTGTGGACGAAATGCAGATCGGTATGGCACACGCCGCAAAAGTCGATCGCAATCGCCACGTCATCAGGCCGCGGCGCACGTCGCTCGATGGCGTGCGGGGCGAGTCCGGAGGTGGCTGAATGAGCGGCATAAGACCTGGTGGCAGTCATGGTGCTGATTCCTGTGGTTGGTTGCTGTCGGGGATTGTAGAGTGCGGGCAAGCAGGCCGCAGCCCCGTCAGGGGGGACTTCCCGGTAAAAAAAAGGGCCGGATGAACCGGCCCTTTGTTTGGTGAAGGTCGCGCTGGTTGGCGCTCCTACTTCGTCTCGCGCTCCATCAGCTTTTCCACCAGGCCCGCCGACACCTCGGCGTAGTGGCCGAACTCCATCGTAAAGGTCCCGCGGCCGCTTGTCGCGGACCGAAGGAAGTTGATGTAGCCAAACATTTCCGCCAGCGGGATGAATCCCTGGACGTAGGCCGAGGGGCCCTTCTGGCCCTGCTCCGTTACGGAACCCCGGCGCCGGTTGAAGTCGCCGATGATCTCGCCGAGATAGTCCGCGTCGAGAACGACCTCAACGCGCATGATCGGTTCCAGCAGCTTTGGTTTGCTGGCCTTGTGGGCTTCCCGGAACATGGCTCGCCCGGCGATTTCGAAGGCCAGTGCCGAACTGTCCACGTCGTGATACTTGCCATCGATGAGGCGGGCGTTGAAATCCACCACCTCATAGCCCGCAATCTGCCCACGCTTGCACTCGGTGCGGATCGCGTACTCGACGGAGGGAATGAACTCCCGGGGAATGCGTCCACCGACGACCTCGTCGGAGAACTGCACGCCACTGCCGGGCTCGCCAGGTTCAAAGATCATCTTGATCTCGGCGTACTGGCCGGAACCACCGGACTGCTTCTTGTGGGTGTAGACGCGCTCAAGCGTCGTGCCAAAGGCTTCCCGGAAGCTCACCCGGGGCTTGCCCATGTTGGCTTCCACGCCCAGCTCAGTGCGCATGCGGTCGATGGTCACTTCCAGGTGCAGTTCGCCCATCCCCTTGAGGATGGTCTGACCGGTATCGTGGTCCACTTCGAGCCGCAGGGAAGGATCCGCCTTCACCATCTTGTAGATCGCCGTCGACATCTTGTCGACGTCTGCCCGGGTCTTCGGCTCCACGGAGACGCTGATGACCGGGTCGGGGAAGCGCATGCGCTCGAGCAGAGCGGGATGCGCCGGATCGCTGAGGGAGTCGCCGGTTTCGGTGTCCTTCATCGACACGAAGGCGCAGATGTCGCCGGCGCGGGCCTCATCGATGTCCTTGGTCGCGTTCGCCTGGACCTCGACGATACGCCCCACCTTTTCTTTCTTGCCCCGGGTCACGTTCATCAAGGTGTCACCCTTCTTGATGGTGCCCGAGTAGATGCGCGCGAAGGTCAGCGTGCCGAACTGGTCGTTGATCACCTTGAAGGCCAACGCGCGGGCCGGGGCCTCGTCGCTCACCTCCTGCGTGCCGATCGACTTGCCATCCTCGTCCACGAGGGCAATACCGCCGGTCTCGCCCGGATACGGCAGGTAGTCGACGACGGCGTCCAGCAACTGCTGTACGCCCTTGTTCTTGAAGGAGGAGCCGCAGAAAACCGGAACCAGCTGGCCAGCGACCGTGCCCTTGCGTATACAGGTCTTGAGAACGTCGGGATCGAATTTGCCGTTTTCCACAAATTCCATGAACGCTTCATCGTCGAAGGCCAGGGCGGTCTCCAGCGCGTCCTGGCGGAGCTTCGGAATGTCGTCGATCCACACGTTGTCCCGGCTCGTCGAAAAGTTGAAGCGGCCCTTCAGCTGGTCGAGGGGGACAGTTTCCCACTCGCTGTCCTTGTCGTCGGACGCCCAGATATAGGCAACGCCGGCGATGAGGTCGGCCATGCCGGTAAACTCGGTATCGCTACCAAGCGGGATGTGACAGAGCACGATGTTGGCGCCGAGGCGCTCGCGAATGCCCTTGACGCAATGGCCGAAGTTCGCGCCCATGCGGTCCATCTTGTTGATGTAGCAGATGCGGGGCACGTTGTACTGGTTGGCGAGGCGCCAGTTGGTTTCGGTCTGGGGTTCGACACCGGCTACGCCGTCGAAAACGACCACGGCCCCGTCGAGCACCCGCAGGCTGCGATTCACCTCGATCGTGAAGTCCACGTGACCGGGGGTGTCGATGACGTTGATCTGGTAGCCCTTCCACTCCGTCGAGACCGCAGCGCTCTGAATCGTGATGCCACGCTTGCGCTCCTGCTCGAGGTAGTCCGTGGTCGTGCTGCCCTTGCCGTCCTTGGTGTCGTGCACCTCGACGATCTGGTGCTTGCGACCGGTGTAATAAAGGACGCGCTCGGTGGTCGTGGTCTTGCCCGCGTCGATGTGGGCCACGATGCCGATGTTGCGGTAGAGGTTAAGGTCTTTCTTCCTAGCCATGCTCTCGTCTTTTGTGGTGTGATTGGTTAATCCGCCATTCTAGCCTGTCAGGGGATACCGATGGGAACTCCAAAACCCCTCCTTCGACGCTCCCGGAAGAACAAGATGCTGGGCGGCGTGTGCGGCGGTCTAGCCGAGTGGCTGGGCTGGGACCCGACCGCCGTTCGGCTGGCCTACATCCTGGTATCCATCCTCAGTGCCGCCTTCCCGGGCCTGCTGGTCTACCTGATCCTGTGGCTGGTCACGCCCCTGGCCGAGGACTGACCCCTGAAGGATCCCGGGGCGCCCCGCCCTGTCCTCTGCCGTGCTGTAGCACTGTGACGGCCGACCGCGACCCTCCCCAGGGACGTGGGGAGAATCGAGGCCGTTAAGGGCTCGCTAGCTCTGGTGGGAGGGCTGCGGCGATGAATGGCATTCTTTGGGCAATCCTGGGCACCAGCATCGGTCTGGCAGCGCCGTTCCTTTACCGCCTCTGGCGGCAGCGGGCGCTGGACGCGGCTGATTCCATCCCCACCGCCCTCGCGACTGTCCGGAGCCGGGATGCCCGACCTGCGGCCACGCCGATCCAGCCGCCGGGACGGGGATCCGGAGGTTTGAAGCAAAAGCTGGCGCGGCGCTTTCACGGCATTTCCCTGAAACCCGGCCGGCACGCCTGTCCGGCCATCCAGGGCCTGACCGGCCAGCGCTTCCTGCCGGAGGAAGCCCCGTCTCTGCCGCTGTCAGGCTGCGACCAGCAAAAGTGCCAGTGTGCCTACAGCCACCATGGGGACCGGCGCGACCCGGAGGAGCGGCGAACGGGCTGGGGCACCTTCGCGGGCTTTACCCTGTCTCTTATA
>ENA-ORBV01001904-ORBV01001904.1-microbial-mat-metagenome-genome-assembly--contig:-NODE-1904-length-45209-cov-14.150292_pt1 | contig 45209 bp, 44 predicted proteins | sample MGYA00237777_ERZ505514 | MGnify/ENA primary metagenome ERZ505514 (study PRJEB26160, sample SAMN06269048) | microbial mat metagenome | isolation source: Oligotrophic lake microbial mat | place... | reverse complement strand
AATATCGCTCAGGCTGGCTCACTCGTAACTAGCGATCGACTACGGTTTGACTTCAATCTATCGCGCGCCGTGACCAGAGACGAGATCGAGCAAATCGAACAGCAAATTAACACTTGGATTTCGGAAGCGCACGACTCCCATATTTCAGTGATGCCAATTGCTGAAGCCAAAGCTAAAGGGGCGATCGCGATGTTTGGCGAAAAATATGGAGCTGAAGTTCGGGTAATCGATATCCCAGATGTGTCGATCGAGCTTTGTGGTGGAACTCATGTCAGCAATACCAGCGAAATTGGTTTATTTAAAATCGTGGCTGAGTCAGGTGTAGCATCTGGTGTGCGGCGGATTGAAGCAGTCGTTGGTCAAGCTGTGATGGCATATCTCAAAGTACGGGATGATGTCGTCAAAGATTTGAGCGATCGATTCAAATCTAAACCCGAAGAAGTACCAGAGCGCGTTACCCTACTCCAAACCGAGCTAAAAACTGCCCAAAAGCAAATCGAAACGCTCAGGCAAGAAATCGCGATCGCCAAATCCGACAGCCTCCTAGTTCAAGCCGAATCGATCGGCGAGTCCAAAATCCTCATAGCTCAACTTGATGGTGTCGATCCTGAATCACTCAAAGTCGCAGCCGAACGACTACAAGCCAAGCTCGGTAATAGTGCGGTGGTTTTAGGCTCCGTATCTGAACCCGACAAAGTGAGTCTGGTAGCTGCCTTCAGCCCCGAAATCAACAAAAAGGGATTACAAGCGGGGAAATTTATCGGTTCGATCGCTAAAATCATCGATGGTGGTGGTGGTGGTCGTCCCAACCTCGCGCAAGCAGGCGGTAAAGATCCCAGCAAGCTTTCAGAAGCTCTCTCAACCGCCAAGTCCCAACTGATCGAAGGATTAGGAGAAAAGTAACAGAAGTACGTCGATCGCTGATTATGTTAAGTTAATATCCACATACTCTCTATGGAGTAGCCATGACACCTACACAGGAACTTATTTCACCTACTACAACTTCGATATCCACAAATGTTGATATTGAAATCGGTCAGGTTGACTTCGAGCAAACTCCACTCAGACTACCTGACCACACCCAACTGCCAGAGACAGACGGTTCCATTGTGCAAAATTTCCAAGAACTTCCTCAAAGTATCCTTCTCACCCAATCTATTTGGCAAACCCTAGAAAATCTTCACCCCGATCAGCAATTTTGTGTCGGTCAAGATTCAGGGATTTATTGGCAGATTACCGACCCACCGCTTAACGGCTGTAAAGCCCCAGACTGGTATTATGTCGCCAACGTACCGCCGATGCTAGACGGTCAAATCCGACGGTCTTATGTGCTGTGGCAAGAATTAATTGCACCCACGATCGCCATAGAATTTGTCTCAGGTAATGGTTCAGAGGAAAGAGATCGAACCCCATTTGCAGGAAAATTCTGGGTTTACGAGCAAGCCATTCGTATTCCATTTTATGCGATTTATGAAGTCAAGAAAGCAAGTGTAGAGGTTTATCACCTAATCGAAGGGCGTTATCAGATCATGTCTGCTAACGAACATGGACGTTATCCCATCTCATCTATGGGTGTAGAACTAGGAATCTCGCAAGGGCTTTACCACAATTTAGACTTGCCGTGGCTGCGCTGGTGGGATGCTGAAGGGAATTTTCTACTAGCGGGTGATGAACGAGCTTTTCTGGCTGAGTCGATCGTGCAACAAGAAACACAACGTGCAGATCAAGAAACTCAACGCGCAGATCAAGAAACTCAACGCGCAGATCAAGAAACTCAACGCGCAGATCAGGAAACTCAACGGGCAGATCAGGAAACTCAACGGGCAGATCAGGAAACTCAACAAAAAGAAAGATTGGCAGCTTACCTCAGATCGATTGGAATTAATCCTGATGAGGTTTGACAATTACAACCCATGAATTTCCTCCAAACTCTCCGTGCCTCGATCGTCTTTTATACCTGCATTCCCCTAGGTGGCGATCGAGAATTAGATTTTCGGGGCATCGCTGTGTACGCCCCCTTAGTTGGGGTAATGATTGGTGGCATTCTGGGTGGAGGCGATTACTTGCTGGCAATCCTGTCATCAAGCAAAAATAATGAAATAGCTTTACTGCGAGCCTGTCTCGTGATTTTGGCGGGAGTTTGGTTGACAGGTGGACTGCATCTCGATGGCGCGATCGATACGGCTGATGGTTTAGCTGTCACCGATCCAGAACGGCGGTTGCAAGTGATGGCAGATAGCACAACTGGAGCTTATGGTGTGATTGCGGCGATCGCAATTCTGCTGATCAAAATTTCGGCTTTGTTATCAATTCCTGATGCTCGAATCTGGGTGTTAATGTCAGTGTCGGCTTGGGGGCGATGGGGGCAATTGTACGCGATCGAAGCTTATCCGTACCTTAAAGCCAATGGCAAAGGCAAATTTCACCAAGCAGATATTCAGACTTGGCAAGTTTGGCTAGTCTGGTTCTTGTTAATCAGTGTTAGCCTAGGACTGGGATTTGTGTTCGATCGAATGCAATTTGCGATCGCAATCACAGCACTCGGTTTTAGCTTTGCCTGGGCAACAGGGGCATGGTTTAATCGCCAATTTGGCGGACACACAGGTGATACCTACGGTGCTACAGTAGAGTGGACAGAAGCTTTGACTTTAGCTATGATCGCTCTCTTTACTGCCCCTCGGTTTACACTCTAGTAATCGTTGCTGCTTAAATTTTGCTTATCTTGCTTAAACCTACAAACATGTCGCCAGAATTTGCTGTTTATTCCGATGATGCACCTGACTCGCCTGAAGAAGCTTGTGGCGTATTTGGTATATTTGCACCTCAACAAGAGGAGATTGCGAGACTAACTTACTTTGGACTTTATGCCTTACAACATCGCGGTCAAGAGTCTGCGGGCATTGCCACCTTTGAGGCTTCAGGTGAAATGCATATCTACAAAGATATGGGGCTAGTAGCTCAAGTATTTGGCGAGAAAGCCCTAGCAGGACTGCCTGGAAATTGGGCAATTGGTCATACTCGCTACTCCACTACTGGGTCAAGCAAGCTGGCAAATGCTCAGCCGATCGAAGCTTCTACTCGTCTCGGTAAATTAGCTCTGGCGCACAACGGCAATCTCGTTAACGCTACCGAATTACGCGGCGAATTACTCGCCCAAGGTCACATTCTCAACTCCTCATCCGACTCTGAAGGCATTACCTACGCGATCGCCGAAGCCGTAGACAATGGGCAAGACTGGATCGAAGCAATTAAAACCGCTTTGCGTCGTTGCCAAGGAGCTTTTAGTTTGACGATCGGTACACCATCTGGGATCGCAGGAGCTAGAGATAGCTACGGGATTAGACCGTTGGTAATTGGGCAATTACCCGATCGAAGCTATGTATTAGCTTCTGAAACCTGCGGATTAGACATCATCGGAGCCGACTACGTAAGAGAAGTTGAGCCAGGTGAATTGGTATGGATCGACGAATCGGGATTACGTTCTTGGCAGTGGGTCGAGACCTCTACGCCTACGCCCAAACTCTGCGTATTTGAGATGATCTACTTCTCCCGCCCCGACAGCATTGTGAATGACGAAAGCCTCTATAGCTATCGGATTCGCTTAGGTAAAGTGCTCGCTGCCGAATCTAATGTTGATGCCGATCTGGTGATCGGCGTACCAGACTCAGGTATTCCTGCGGCGATCGGGTTTTCGCAAGTATCGGGCATCCCCTATGGCGAGGGTTTAATCAAAAACCGCTACGTCGGACGTACCTTCATTCAGCCAACTCAGGCAATGCGAGAGTCAGGACTACGCATGAAGCTCAACCCACTCAAAGATGTGCTAAAGGGTAAGCGTGTAATTGTCGTCGATGATTCGATCGTGCGTGGTACGACAAGCCGTAAAATGGTAAAAACATTACGAGAAGCTGGGGCGATCGAAGTGCATATGCGGATTTCATCGCCGCCTGTGACTCATCCCTGCTTTTATGGAATCGATACAGACACTCAAGATCATTTAATTGCCGCAACTAAAGAAATCGAGGCAATTCGCCAAGCGATCGACGTTGATACCCTTGCTTACCTGAGTTTGGATGGAATGCTCAAGGCAACCAACACCGATCCAACTCACTTTTGTACCGCTTGTTTCACAGGTGTATATCCGATCGACGTTCCTGACAAATTAAAAAGTCTTAAACTCATCCACGAATCCTAGATCCATGACTAAAATCCTGTTTCATCTGGCATTTCCTGTCGTCGATATACCCAGCACCAGAGACTTTTATGTTGATGGTTTAGGTTGCTTGTCGGGGCGAGAATCCCCTAATTCGATCATTCTTAGTCTGTATGGGCATCAACTAGTTGCTCATGTGATCGACAATCCTGTACTAAACCAGCAACCAGGGATCTATCCGCGCCACTTCGGTCTGGTGTTTTATTCTGAGAGTAATTGGATGGCTTTACTCGATCGAGTCCAATATAAACAGATTAAGTTCTACCAACCACCCAAAGTTCGCTTTGCCGATACCCCACTTGAGCATCGCACCTTCTTTTTGTCCGATCACTCAGGCAATTTATTAGAGTTTAAGCACTATAAGTTTGAGTCAGCGATTTTTGGTGAAACTGAGTATAACCAGATTGGTGACACAGTTTGTGAATCTAATCAAAATTCCAAGAACTATGTCCGTAATGACTCAGGTAAGTAGTACTGTTCCTGATAGCTGGCATATGAAAGTTAAATGATAGAGATCCGATCAGAACTGTTAAATTGATAAGTAATTTGTTAGCCGATAAGGATTTGAGGATGAGCGATATAATTTTTCCTGGTTCCGCCGTCAGAGTTGTGAATACTGGCGATACCTATTACGGGTTTGAAGGGCAAGTGCAAAGGATCACCGATGGTAGGGTTGCTGTAATTTTTAGTGGAGGCAACTGGGAGAAGCTAGTCTCTTTCCGTCAATCTGAATTAGAAGTAGTTGATGCCACCGCTAGCCCTGGCAAGGGTAGAAAGAAAAAATAAACTAACTAATCCCTCTTTCAGGTAGAGTGATTAGTTATTATGCCGATTTACTTCGGCTTGGAGCCACTCGTCTACAGGTTGCCCATCTCGGCGTTGGAGCTTGATTTCGGTGGTTCTAGTGCCCGTTTCGGTGATCTTGCTCTGAAACAAAATTGTGTAATCACTAGGATTGTGATCGCGTTCTTTCAGCCAATCTTTTACCTTAATCTCCGCAAAAAAAGGCTGACCCTGCTCTAATAGTCGATCGACTTGCAGACGCAGGTTAAAAGGGTTCGTTTGGGGCATTTCAACAAGTCTTGATTGCAGTTAATCGATCATGATCGAAATTATTTCGATCGCTATTCGGGCAAATTACTTAAACCCAAATTAACTTAATAATTTAATCATGATTTTGTTTAAGTAAAACCCTTGTAAAAGCTTAAACAAAAATTGAGCAGAGATCTCTACAAGAAACAATTATAAGAACCTAATTCAATTAGCTTGAATTAAAAAACTTATCGACAAATTATCTATAGATATAGATCGCAAGAAACTATTGAGCAGCTACGGCTGCGACATTGGTAGATGGGGCAACTGTAGGATTATAAGCAATCACAGTTAAAGATTTCACACTTTTGTCATGACCTCTTGAGGAGTCAATACTAACCACAGTATAGGATTTAGCATTAGCAGCTTTAAAAACGTCGCCAATTACCAGTGGCTTATTCTGCATTAGTGTGCCAATGAAACGCTGATGTAAATCCATCATTAAGTACTGCATAACAAAATCTCCTCTTGAATTAACTGAATAGTGAATTGAGCGTAAATGTAATTTATATACAGTTGTTAGATTGCATATATTTTGTCTGGTTTTGCTAAACCTACCATCTATATACCATCGTTTTCCCTAAAGGAATATATTGGTAGACAAATTTCTTTTTTTATTTACGACTTTTTGAATTTATTCTGTGAATCTGATTGACCAACTATTTGATTTAATTCAGAATTTAGCCTAGTGTTAAGTCCCAAAATCCCAGAACCCAGCTTGAATTTAATGTTGAACCCAGATCTAAGCCTCAATTATTCTCTCGATCATCAGCTTAGTAGCTATGACTACGAACTACCGATCGATCGAATTGCCCAAAACCCAGTTGTACCCAGAGATAACTCGCGGTTACTAGTGGTAGAAAGCAATAGAAATATCGATCACCGACGGTTCGATCAGCTTGCCCAGATACTACGGGCAGGAGACTTGCTTATTCTCAATGACACTCAGGTAATTCCTGCTCGCCTATATGGCAACAAGCCGTCTGGGATGAACGTAGAGATTCTACTAATCGAACCTAGAGATGTCAACTGTTGGTTAGCTTTAGTTAAACCAGGTAAACGTTTACCCGTTGGTAGCAAGATTATCTTTAGCCAAGAAGTCAAAGCGACTGTGATTGAAATCGACGTAGTAACTGGCGGTAGAGTTTTAGAATTCGATCTTGGCATCGATCGAACGATGGATGAAGTTATGACTGAACTAGGACAAATTCCCCTCCCCCCCTATATTAACGCCTCACAAGCCGATCCATCACAATATCAGACCGTTTATGCCGAGAAAAAAGGGGCGATCGCCGCGCCAACCGCAGGATTACACTTTACCGATCGACTGTTAGCAGAACTGGCAGATCTGGGTGTAGCGCAGACTCGGATTACGCTGCATGTTGGGATCGGCACATTTCGTCCTGTGGAAACTGAGGATATTACGCAGCATGTGATGCATCAGGAGTGGTTGGAGGTTTCGGCGCAATCGATCGACGCGATTAAAGCCACAAAAGCTAGGGGTGGGAGAGTAATTGGCGTTGGTACGACTGTCGCAAGGGCGTTGGAGAGCAGCAAGTTAGAACCATTCCGAGGCAAGACTAACTTGATGATCTATCCAGGCTATGAATGGCAAGTGCTAGACGGACTGATTACGAACTTTCACTTACCCAAGTCAAGTTTGTTGATGCTGGTGGCTTCATTTCTAGGCGATCGAGGTCGGGAGAGATTGCTAGATATCTATGCCAAAGCGATCGAGCACCAATATCGGTTCTATTCTTTTGGCGATGCGATGGTGATCGTTAACCAAGACTGAGGCTTCGACTCCTTAATCACCGATAATTGATCGTTGTTAACGATCGAAATTAATTTTATGACTGCCCAAGAAATTGAATCTGTAATTTTGCAAGTCCTGCCTGGTGCTCAAGTTCAGGTGCAAGATCCGATGAACGATCGACAGCATTTTGCGGCTGTGGTGATTGCTGAGCAATTCACAGGTTTAACGATGATTAAGCAACACCGATTAGTGAATGACGCGCTCAAGCAATACATCGATAGCGGCGCAATTCATGCAATGCAGCTCAAAACCTACACGATCGCGCAGTGGCAAGAATCGAGTGTGCAATTTGGCTAATCGTCAGTAAATTAATTACCAAAACTTAGAAAGCATGTCATCACCTGCAATTCCAGATCGAAAAACTGAGCGACTCAGCTTCATGACAAAGCTGGCTTATGGCGCGGGAGATTTGGGCCCAGCAATTACGGCGAATATTCTGTCATTTTTTCTGCTGTTCTTTTTTACAAATGTGGCAGGACTGGATGCGGGACTAGCAGGATCGATTTTGCTGATCAGTAAGGTTTGGGATGCAATCAACGATCCGATTGTGGGGGTGCTGACCGATCGAACTCAGTCACGTTGGGGGCGGCGGCTGCCTTGGTTGTTGTATGGCGCGATTCCGTTTGGCGTATTTTTCTTTTTGCAATGGATTGTGCCAACTACAGATCAATGGGGACTGTTTTGGTATTACATCGCGATCTCCGTGATGTTCAATACTTTCTACACGGTGGTGAACTTACCGTACACGGCTTTAACCCCAGAGCTGACCCAAGACTACAACGAGCGCACAAATCTCAGCAGCTTTCGGTTTACGTTTTCGATCGGCGGTAGCATTCTTTCTTTGCTCATCGCTCAGGTGATTTTTGCCCTAGTCAAGTCCAATCAAGGATCGGAAAACTTGCAATACATGGTTTTAGGCGGTGTATGTGCGATTTTGGCGGTGTTGTCGTTGTACTGGTGTGTGTATGGCACACGCGATCGAGTTCTCGCCAAAGAAGCCGAACGGTTGGCAAATCAGGCATCACAACCGATTGAAGCTCCAACCCCCTTGTTTGAACAACTGCGGATTGTATTTAGCAATCGCCCTTTTCTCTATGTGATCGGGATTTACTTCTGTTCATGGCTGGCTGTTCAAGTTACGGCTTCGATCATTCCTTACTTTGTCGTCAACTGGATGCAGCTAACTGAAGCTGATTTTATCCAAGTCACGATCGCAGTGCAGGGAACGGCTTTGGTGATGTTGTATGTCTGGAGTGCGGTCAGTGCGAGATTTGGCAAGAAAGCCGTTTACTTTATGGGCATGGGATTGTGGATTGTGGCTCAGGGTGGACTATTTTTCTTGCAACCTGGACAGGTAGGCTGGATGTATGTTTTGGCGGTGATGGCGGGGTTTGGGGTGTCAACTGCTTATTTAGTGCCGTGGTCAATGATTCCCGATGTCACGGATCTGAATGAGTTGAGAACTGGCAAACGGCAGGAGGGCATCTTTTACGCCTTTATGGTGTTGCTGCAAAAATTAGGACTGGCTGTCGCATTATTTTTCTTGGGACAGGCCCTTTCTTGGTCAAACTTTGTCGAAAAAATTCCTGGGCAACCCTCACCGATTCAGCCAGAATCTGCACTTATGGCAATTCGGATTGCGATCGGCCCGTTGCCGACGATCGCCTTACTCTGCGGTCTGGTGTTGGCTTATTTTTACCCGATTACCAAAGAAGCCCACGCCGAGATTTTACAGAGATTGCGCGATCGACACCTCGATCGAATCAGCGATCGGGAAAATTTAAAACTTTAAGAGGGGCGAGTTTAAATTTAAACTAAGAAAGCACAAATTTTAGATCACTAGATTTAAGGACGTTTACTTTGCGTAGAATTGCGATCGCTGGCAACTGGAAAATGTATAAAACCCAGGTTGAAGCCAAAGAGTTTTTAACTAATTTCTTGGCAGAGCTGAAATCAGGATCGGCTGACAATAAGCTGACTCTGTTGTTTGCCCCATTTACAACTCTGCCTGTAATGCTCGCGGCAACTGGAGCGTACGGCTCATATGGCTTGAATATTGGGGCGCAGAATCTCCATTGGGCTGACAATGGCGCATTTACAGGCGAAATCTCCGCACCGATGTTAGTAGAACTAGGGATTAAATATGTAATTGTTGGGCACAGTGAACGGCGACAATTTTTCGGCGAAACCAACGAAACCGTGAATCAACGCCTCAAGGCAGCGCAGAAACATGGGATCACACCGATTTTATGTGTCGGTGAGAGCAAGCAGCAACGCGATCGAGGCGAAACCGAAGCTTGGATCATGACCCAGCTCAAACAAGGACTAGAGGGTGTGGATCAGCAAAATTTAATCATTGCCTACGAACCAATCTGGGCGATCGGTACAGGTGAGACTTGTGAAGTCGCAGAAGCTAACCGTGTGATCGGGCTAATTCGCAGTCAACTGATCGATCGAAACGTCACAATTCAGTATGGCGGCTCTGTTAAACCCGAAAATATTGACGAAATCATGTCACAGTCAGAGATCGATGGCGTACTTGTAGGTGGTGCGAGTCTAGATGCTAAAGGCTTTGCTCGGATTGTAAATTATCAATCGCTATGATTGATTTTTTGATACTTATTTGACATTCAAGTAGATATATGTAGCAAATGAGCGAGTTTATGAAGCATTTAGTCTGTAATAATTGCTAATATTTTTATGGCTGATGCGACGATCGATCGATATGTATGTGAAGTTGCTTTTTGGGGGGAATATAACTAATTTTTCTGTAATTAAATTTCTAGATGATTGAAAACAAGAGGATTTAACCTCCTGTTGGTGGAGCATAGACTTAACTGAGTCACTCCAGACAGAAATAAGCTGTTTTGATAGAATGCATCTAACTGTTCCCCCCTATTGCAAAAATAAGGGCATTCCGGAGATTTCCATGAGTAAGTTGAATAAAACAAGTGAGTCAGGTAAGTCGCCCAGTCGCACTAGCTCCAAGTCGGTAACGGGGAAAGAGCCTCTGAAGTTAGAGGTCGTAAAAGTTATTGCCCCTGGCGAAAGCCTCAAAAATGATCGGTCGATCGCTGAAATCGATCTGCCAACTGATGCACCTGCTGAATTGCCACCCGATCTACCCACCGAAGAGCCAGCTAGTGCTAAATCTGGGGCTGAAGCTAGTGATGCTCAACCCGAAGTTTCTGAAATTCCTCAAGTCTCGACCGAAAGGCTTCAGCCAATTCCGCCCGCAACTGAGAGTATGCAGTATCGCGCCATCGGTGTGGTGCAAGGGCGTTACGTTGCTCAGACCGATTCTTTCAGTAAGGGACAATTATTTGCCGAAGATGGCACAATCATCGATGCAGTGTTGCTGGGTAAGGTAATTTCGATCGCCAAGAAACGCCTCGATCTAGAAAAAAGCTATCTGTGGGTGGTATATCCCCGCACCCGCGACAAAACTGGTGAGTTGCATATCCAAATTGCGGGAGTTTGGGCCCCAGTTGAAATGGGTAAATCGGCGGAACCGATCGATCCTGGGGTAGAAGATGGCTATTTCTCGGTACGTGGCGAAGTTGTCCACCAATCCACCGACACCAACACCGTGATCGTCAAGGTGCAACGGGCTGACCAAAAGAAAGAGCTGGATAAGTCACGCGCTAAGTTCAAGCTGCACCTGTCAGGACTTTTACCTGGCAACCCCACGTATCAGTTCTGGGATATTAACGTCCAACGTCAGGACAATGCGCTAGTGATTCAGGATGCCACATCGATCGCCGCTATTCCCAGAGTCCCAACTCGTAGACCTGGTCGGAATGATAGCAAGCCTGTGTTCAAAGGCAAACCTACCCGCCGTGTCGATCAATACCCCGATCAACGTCCAGATCAGCGCCCAAGTGCTAAGCCCGTGCTCAAGACTCAGCAAATCGAAAGGAATATTCCCAAGCCTAGCCGCCCCGTCAAGCGTACTAATCCATCGCCAGAATGAACCCTCACCCTAGCCCTCTCCCTCAGGGAGAAGGGCTAAAACTCAAGGCAGAGAGTTAGTTGTGATGGGAATTCTTTCCTTTGGTCTGGGCGAGTAGATAGATTCGATCGCTTAACTGTCTGATCAATTGAGCGATGTCAGCGTCAGTTGCTTGGGACTGCGTAATTTTTTCGCAGCTATACATCACCGTTGTATGGTCTTTGCCACCCAGAGCCTCGCCAATTTTGGGCAAGCTAAGGTTAGTGTGTTGGCGCATCAAGTACATTGCGATCTGACGGGCTTGCGAGATTTCACGCCGCCGCGAATTGCTGAGCAAATCGGCAAGATCGATATTCATCGCTTCTGTCACCACACTCAACACCAAATCAGCACAGACCTCTACAGGCTCTTTGGGTGGATTGAGCACAGGCGCAACGTTTGCCACTGTCATTGGTAAACCAGAGATCGAAATGTAGGCAACAGCACGAACCAGCGCGCCTTCGAGTTCGCGAATGTTGGAAGTGTAGCTGCTAGCGATATGTTGGATCACATCACTAGGAATGCGGATATTTTCGTATTCAGCTTTCTTTTGCAAAATTGCCATCCGCGTTTCTAGATCTGGAACCTGAATGTCGGCAATCAGTCCCATCGAAAACCGCGAACAAAGACGTTCTTGCAGACGTGGGATCTGACCAGGTGGTCGATCGCTTGCCAGAATAATTTGTTTGCCTGTTTCGTACAAAGCATTAAACGTATGGAAGAACTCTTCTTGGGTATATTCTTTCCCTTCAATGAACTGAATATCATCGACCAAAATCATATCGATGTCGCGGTAATGATCCCGAAATGACTGCATATTGTCTTTGCGGATCGCGGCGATTAGGTCATTTGTAAACTGCTCGGTGGAAACATAAAAAATCTTGGACTCAGGCGCAATTTCCAAGCGATAGTGCGCGATCGCTTGCATCAGATGGGTTTTGCCCAAACCTACGCCACCACAGAGAAACAGAGGATTAAACTCGCGTCCAGGTGATTCAGCCACGGCTAAGGCCGCAGCATGAGCCATCCGATTGGTTGAACCAACGACAAAGCGCGAAAAAACGTACTTGCTGTTGAGCGTACTATTTTTTGGGGCATTACTAGTGGCAGGAATATGCATGACAGGAAGAGGGGATGCAGTTTCAGGCAGTTTAAAAACTGGAACTTCTTCTTCATCTACAAGCAACTCACCTTCTCCGACGGGGGCTGCCATGATGTAGATTTCGATCGGATAACCAAGAATTTCAGCGACGGTCTTGTTGAGATCTTTGTAGTAGTAACGTGATAACCAGTTGCGGGCAAAGGGGTGATGGGCGCGAATTGTCAGGCGTTCAGGCGTTAGTTCTACACCAACTGAGGTTTTGATCCATGCTTCAAAGGTGGGGCGACTAATTTGACGTTCCAGATGCTCTAGAACCATAGCCCAAAGGGTTTCTACAGAAATATCCACAGGTGTTCTAGTTTGCATGACGAAAATGGGTTAAGAGAATAATATTAACTGCTTATTCAGGGATGAGGTGCTTTTTCTCGTAATTGCTGTAAGTTAGACTTTTCTTAGATCTCTGATTTAAATTTCTGATGAATCAACCGCTTAAACTCGCTCTAACTTTGGGAGATCCTGCTGGCATTGGGGCTGAAATTGTGCTTAAGGCGTTGGCGCATCCGCAAGTTTTAGATTTGCCAGTGAAGTTAACCGTTGTTGCCGATCGACGTCAAGTAGTTGAAACATTTTCTTTACTAAAGAATTTCTCAAATCTAGCCTTAGCCGATCCTGACGAAATCGACATAATTGACACTAATACGGGTGAAGCGATTACCTTGGGGCAGGGGGATGCCCATAGTGGTACTGCTAGTTTTACTTATTTGGACACAGCAATTTCTCATACTTTGGCAGGAAGTTTTGATGCAATTGTTACCGCACCAATCGCCAAGTCAGCATGGAAACTGGCGGGGCATATCTATCCTGGTCAGACGGAATTATTGGCAGAACGTAGCCAGACTAAACAGTTTGGCATGTTGTTTGTCGGGAAGTCGCCGTATACGGGTTGGCAACTTCGGACGCTGCTAGCAACTGTGCATATTCCCCTAGCCCAAGTCGCTCAGGTGTTAACGCCGCAACTGGTAGAAGCAAAGCTGGAATTATTATGGCGATCGATCCAACATGATTTTGGCTTGACCACAGCAAGAATCGCGATCGCGGGACTGAATCCTCACAGTGGCGAACAGGGGCAGTTAGGCACAGAGGAGCAAGAATGGCTATCCCCACTAATTCAGTCTTGGCAGACACGATATCCTAACCTCCAGCTTGATGGCCCAATTCCACCTGATACGATGTGGGTTAAACCAGCTCAGGCATGGTTCGATCGAACCCAAGTGCATTTGGGGCATGATGCCTACCTCGCGATGTATCACGATCAAGGCTTAATTCCAGTGAAGCTACTGGCATTTGAACAAGCTGTGAATACGACGATCGGTCTACCTTTCATTCGTACCTCACCCGATCACGGCACCGCTTTTGACATTGCTGGCAAAGGGATCGCGAATCCTGCTAGCCTAATTGCTGCCATTACCCTCGCCGCCGAGCTAGCCCAAAAACGATATGTCGCTCCCTAAAACTCAATTACCCAGTCAATCAGCTTTACGATCGAACGATCTATTGGCGTACTACAGAGATCTGTGCGAACAGACCCTAACCGTCGTCGATCTTGAAACTACGGGCGGCACTGCTAGAAACTGTAGGGTGATTGAGGTGTCAATTTTGCAAGCCAGCCTTAAACATGGCATCCAAAACCAAGTGACGCATCTAGTTAACCCGAAAGTCCCAGTACCTTACCAAATCACTCGGCTTACTGGCATCTCACAGGCGATGGTCGATCCTGCACCTGAATCTGAAGAGATTTGGCGAGAATGCTTGCCCATGCTGGAGAACGGCGTAATTACGGCACACAATCTGGCGTTTGACTATAGCTTTATCCAGTCAGAGTATGGCTTGATTGGGGTCAATTTTCGTCGTCCGTTCAACTTACAGCTTTGTACGGTAATATTGGCGCGTTTATTATTACCAGAATTACGATCGAGGGCTTTACCTGCACTGGTGAGTCATTTTGGCTTTGATGTCGGTCGATCGCACCGAGCGGAGTCTGATACGCTGGCTTGTTGGATGTTGGCAAAGTTATTACTGAGGCAAATTCAAAATCAGGATGATGCCTCCCTGTTAGCTTTATTTGCGGAGCAGTCGATCACCTCAGGCGATGCCGCAGATTTGCTCAACTGTAGTTTGATTGAAATCGGTTCGATCGCCAAGAAAGCAAAACTCAAAGCCAGATATTCACAACATCGTGGCTCTAATCTTTACCGACGCGGCGATATCGAAAATCTGATCGATCGCTGTGACTAATCCCAGCTTAGAGGCAATACTTATGAGAAAACTCTTACGCAACCTTTACTCGATCCAGATTTCCAGTAATACTAATTAAAGTCAGCGCGGAATAACCACTCAGTTCAGAGAAGCATTGCAATCACAATGGATACAAATAACCAAACCGAATCGGGCGCACAGCCAAGAGCGCGGATCAAGAAGAAAAAAAAAGGGCTGCTTGAGAAACTACCTAGCTTAATGTCCCAACGTTCTAGCACAGATCCTAAAGCCCTAATGCGTCTACCGAAGTTTGTGGAAGAGCGTTCTGCTTCGATGTTGAGGCTTGTAGGTTATGTCTTAATCATTCTCGCTTTTTTCGATGTTGTGGCGATTGTTCTGCCGCCAAGACTGACCGATCCTGTCTGGGAATTTCAGACCATGGGACAGCTTGTAGAGCGATTACCAGTACCATTACTAGGTTTTCTATTGGTGTTCTACCGTCACGAAACTATAGTCGAACAAAAAGAACTTTCAGTGATGAAGTGGCTATCTTGGCTATCTCTGGCAGTTGGTATTTTCTATCTCCTCATGCTGCCATTGGGGATTTTCAGTTCTTTACGCATTTATGATGGCAGAAATGCTCAGCTTGATGCCCAGCGATCTCAACAAAGTCAACAAGTCGATCGCACAAAGGAGCAATTGAGTACGGCGACAGATAAACAACTTAGCGATCTAATCTCAGGGCTTAACCGTCAGGGTCGATCGATTCCTACTAATGACCCCGATGAGTTTAGAAAGCTGCTACTTACCCAACTCGAAAAATCACAGCAGGATGCTCAAATTCAGGCAGGTCTTGCGTTCTCCAGTCAGGGGAAAGTGTTGATTAAGAATTCGATCAAGTGGAACCTAGGAGCAATTATTGGTGGATTTGCGTTTGTTTGGATGTGGCGACTAACTCACTGGGCAAGATCGCCAAGGCTAGTGGTCAGAGTCCGACAAAAAACGCAAGACTTGGAACTGGAAACCGAAGAGTCTATGCCTGATTCTGACGCAATCTAAATATCTCGATAAAACATAAAAGGTCGTCTTCAGAGGCGACCCTTTATTACTGCGCTTTTTTTACTAATTAGTCATACACAAAGGGCGAACGATGGGAATTGAACCCACGAATGGTGGTACCACAAACCACTGCCTTAACCACTTGGCTACGCTCGCCGTGTCGGAATTTATTTCCGCATAATAATATAGCACTATACTGGACTTACTTTTCAACCTAAAACTTAAGTTTTAAGTATGAAGAAAATATTGGTGGTTGAGGATGAACCAATTACGGCTGATACTATTTCTGCTCAGTTGGGGCAATTAGGCTATAGCGTCACAGACATAGTGCTATCTGGGGTGGAGGTGATCGCTTCGGTATTACGCGAGCCACCCGATCTTGTCTTGATGGATATTAATTTAGGGCAACAAGATCTCGATGGCGTGGCGATCGCGGCTCAACTCAAATCACAATTTAGGCTACCAGTGATTTACTTAACTGGTCGCAGCGATGAAGTTACTCTGGCGCGAGCTAAGGCTACAGAACCGTTTGGTTTTATTATTAAGCCTTTTACCGAGCGAGATCTGCGTGTGGCGATCGAAACTGCCTTACACAAGCATCAAGCCGAACAGCAACTATGGAATCGCAACTTAATTCAGCAATCGGCACTCGATCTGCGTGAAGTATTAGCGGCTGAGAACGATCTTGAAGATCTGAAGGCACGCTTTGTGAATATGGCATCGCATGAATTTCGCACGCCTCTTTCGGTAATTTTACTGGCGGCAGAAACACTGGAGTCGTATGGCAATAACTGGACGCGAGACAAGCAGATCAAACGCATCCACAGGATCAAAGCCGCAGTCAAATATCTGACGAAACTGCTCGACAACGTATTTACATTCGGAAAAGCGAAGTTGGACGAGTCGGAATTTCAACCTGTTGAGATAGATCCAGAGCAGTTTTGCCGAGATCTAATCGCAGAATTTCAAGCAGCCCAAGAGGTCGATCCTGAGAGTCCTAATCAGATTAATTTGATCTTTGCGGTTTCAGGTATGTGCGATCGCGCTTCGATCGATCGAAAGTTGTTAAAGCAAATTCTCACCCACTTACTCTCTAATGCCACAAAGTTCTCTGGTGAATCGGACACAATTTGGTTCGATCTCAAATTTATCGATCGAGTGGCAGAATTTACGATCCGCGATCGTGGCATTGGGATTTCTGAAGCCGATCGAGCGCATGTGTTTAAACCTTTTTATCGCAGTAGCCATGCCAGCCTGATTCCTGGTATGGGCTTGGGACTTTCGATCTCGAAACATTTTGCGACCATGCATGGCGGTGAAATTAGCTTTACTAGTGCCGAGCATCAAGGCTGCACGTTTACGTTTCGACTACCGCTCGATACTCATTCCTGATATGACTCTCAGATCCCCCAGAATTGGGGCAGGGGGCAATTCAGATTAATTCAACATCTTTGAGTGAGACGGTCATTTTCATTTGCCCCAGCCGCACTGAGATATCGCCAGAGCTATTCGGTGCGGTCAGTACCTGAGCAATTTTATCGAGTTTGAGAATCCGAATTCGATCGCCGACTTTGGGTGAATTTTTCGTTTCCTCTGGTTCTTGGATTTTAGCTTTCGACTGCTGTGATGGCAGATGGAGTCTGGCGATTTGCTCCATACGTCTTTCGGCGTGTTGGGCAGCTTGCGCCGATTGGTCACCCTGTTGCAATTTACGGATCACCCGCGCGATTTCTTTTTTGGCTTGAGCAATCGCCGCAATCACTTCATTTTCCTGAGTCGATCTCAGGTCTTGATATTGCGATCGAAGTTGAATGGCTTTGTGATTAATTTCCTGATATAGCTTGTCAGTTTGCGCGATCAAGTCAGCCGCAGCATCGGCATTGCTGGTTTGGCGGCGACGTTGGGCTTCAAGGTCAGCAATTACGGCATTAATTTCGGCAGAACCATAGCCAACATGCTTCTGCGCTGCGTCGAGAATATTTTCAGGCAGTCCCAATCTCAGCGCGATCGACAAGGCATTCGATCGACCAGGAATCCCCCATAGCAAGCGATAGGTCGGAGCGAGTGCAACATCATCAAACTCGACTGAGGCGTTTTCAAATCTGGGATTTTGATACTTCAGCGTTTTCAGTTCACCAAAGTGAGTTGTGGCAATCGTCAGGCTAGTATGCTCTGCCAGATATTCCAACAATGCTGTAGCAATCGCACTGCCCTCAGTCGGATCTGTACCAGCCCCAACTTCATCCAACAGTACCAACGACTCTAGCGTCATTGACTCTAGAATCCGACCTATGCGGCGAATATGTCCTGAAAAAGTGGAGAGGTTTTGCTGTAATGATTGTTCATCACCAATATCTGCCAACACCAGATCGAACCAAGGCAACTCCACAGGCTCACGCGCAGGAATAAACAGCCCCGCCTTTGCCATCAGTGCCGCCAACCCAAAAGTTTTCAGCGTCGCGGTCTTGCCACCCGTATTCGGCCCCGTAATCACCACGGCACTGATCTCAGGCGCAATTAGCACATCGACAGGTACAACAGCTCTCCCTTCTTCGTGGCTCTGCTGCCAAACCAAGAGCGGGTGGCGTAATTGCCGCAGCGTGATCGGATGCTGACTCGATCCCGCCTGAATGAATCTGGGTGGATTTGCGCCTAACCAATAGGCATATCGCGCCCGTGCGATCGACAGGTCAATTTCGGTGACGATCGCCAGTAAGCGTAGTAAATCCTCCACTACAGCCGTGACCAGACTGCTAAGTTTGTGCAAAATTATTTCAATTTCGGCAGTTTCTTGGCGGATCAGTTGGCGGAGTTTGTTATTGTGCGGCACGATCGAATTTGGCTCAACAAAAACGGTCATACCACTGCTAGAGGCATCGTGGACAACACCTGGAACCTGATCTTTTTGGGGTGACTTGACTGACAGAACGTATCGATCGCCGCGTTGAGTGATTACGTTTTCTTGGATCGCACTCGATCGACGTTGCATGATCCCTTGCAAGCTGGTAAAGATCTGGTCGCGCACTCGATCGATCGACAAACGAATATTGCCAAGTTTTTCAGAAGCTCGATCTAGTACCATGCCACCTCGATCGATGCAGCGATAAATTTCTTGCTCCAGTTCGGGGTAGGTGCGAAGTTCGCTCACTAATGCTTGTAAAGTCGGGCAGTCATCGGCATTATCCAAGCTGCGGCGCAGGTTTCGTGCTCCTGCTAATGTCGTGGCGATCGAAAACAACTCTTCGGCGGATAAAACTCCTTGCCGTTCTGCTCGTTGCAACGCCCCTGTAATATCTTGTACGCCTTCTAGCGACAAACCTCCTAGCAGTCTAGTTTCAAGGTCGTACACCTCTTTGGTTTGGGCGATTAAAACCTCACTTCGATCGCGACTGGGGGGAATCACCAGATGCCGTGCCGCGATCGAACCTAGCTTTGTCGCGGCAAAAGTCGCTAAATGCTGACACAACCGCGACCATTCCAATAACTCCAGAGTCTCTGCTTGCATTCCACCTAAAATCAATACTCTGGTTCTATTCTGACACTTCTCACCCAAACAATCATCAGCAATATTCGATCGACGCATTTATATCTGCAAATCTGAGCCTAGTAATGCGTCACAGCTTAATTTTATGATAAACAGAAGTCAATTTGCATCGTGTGTCATGGGTTTCTTTCTTAAAGTAATATCGGTCAACGATTTCTCGGTTATCTAATTCGCGGAATACCCCATCCGTCTACACGGTGGGGAGGATGTCAAGACTTTAACTGAGCGTCAATTTCAGCGAATGTTTCAAGCAGTAACAGTCTTGCTTGCAATTCCCAGCCCCATTTTTGCAGTGAGATCGCCCCGATTGTTCCACCGATTGCAGCCATGATCCCTAAAGGCTCATTAAAAGAGATGGCGGACAATAAACCAAGTCCAGCAATTCCCCAAAACGGCAGAGCTACAGCTTGTCTCTGCTCTGCCACGAGTTGCCGAAAACCATCTGGCTCCATTTCCGCGAGCAAAGTAGTTTGAACCTGTTGTTGCTCAGCTTTTGTGACCGAAAGCCCAATTTTACGACGGAGTTTCTCAATTTTCCGAGCTTTGGAACTATATTCCGTCAACTCATCTTCAGCAATTTCGATCAAGCGTTCTAGCTGACTCATGTTGTCGTGTACTCTCAAGTATATTTTCAGTTTAGTGTCATCCCAAGGCGTTTTTCTACACTCGTCTAAGCATTACGCTGTTTAATTTTAGCGATCGCCTTTTTTTGCTTCTTCCCTGCAAAATTCATCGCAAATTTTTCAATCCTGTTGTATAAAGCACGTGGCAAAATCCAGATGAAATAGGCGGCAAAAATCGTGAGGATCGATCGGGATGGCTCGTAGATCAGGATTTTCCAATTACTAGCCAAAGCGCGATTAATCAGTTGTACGGCAGCTTTACCATCTTGATTGCGAATTGCACGGCGGCAAAGATAGCGTAGCTGGTAGGCACGGGCTAAGGATTCCCACTTTGCCATAAATTCAGGGGCATAGGTGCGAGTTTTGGCAATCGCCTTTTCCCAAGAGTCTAACTGCTTCATCATGTTTGCCGATAAACCACCCGAATTAACGCGATAGAGGGTTAACGCTTCAGGAATTCCCTCAATTTGCCATTTGGTCGTTAAAGCAATGCGAATCCAGCATTCAATATCTTCGGACTGACGAAATTGATCGTCGAAATAGAATTTTTCTTCAGTTCCGTAATAATTGGCGATAAATTCGATATCTTGGAATACAACTTTACGAATGACAGGAACAGAACCATTACTAATTGGATTGCGGCAAAGGACGAGTTCGGGAGTAATATTTTTGAGTTGTGGTATTTGGTAAGTGCCTAGAGATTGGCTGTCATCATCGATAAATTCGGAGCTACAAAAGCTGACTCCAATCGCAGGATTCGCATCTAGATGCTGGACGTGTTTTTCTAATTTCTGATTTCTCCAGACATCATCGGAATCTAAAAAGGCTAAATATTCTCCTTGAGCATGACGAATGCCCGTATTTCTCGCTCCTGCTAAACCGCGATTTTTTTGGTGAATGATTTTGATTCTTGGGTCAGCAATACTTTCGCAAATGGCGATACTTCCATCCTTTGATTCATCGTCAATAATAATGATTTCAAAATCTGTAAAAGTTTGCGCCAAAATTGAGTAAATAGTTTCAGTAATATATTTTTCAACGTTATAGACAGGTACGATCACAGATACTTTCGGCATATGATTAATTGTAATTGCTCGACTAGGATGCGATCGGAATTTAATGTAAGGGATATAAGGTGTTAAGTCTGTCTAGCAGTTAATACAAGAGAATGAATACATTAATTATTGAAAGTAAGGAGAAATTTGTAACACTTCAGGTCACGATACCATTCAGCAATTCATTTTTAGAAACAGAAACAAAAATCCAATCGGTGTTAGATGGAGCATGTCCTTTATCTTGCTTCCTAACTAATGTGGCGTTTGCTATATTTGGTATGGGAATGCAATTCATTCTGATTACAGACTGGACAAAAATGAGAAAGTAGATCCATTTGGCAACTTTTTTAGATGACAACTCATTATTACTCTAGTTTAGACTCAGTAATGCTTTACAATCACCCATGCAACGGAACCAGTGCCAATTTGCTGAAAATCTAGACTTTAGGTAGTTTGTAGCGAGCCACAATCCGCTTGGCGTATTCGGGGACGTGAGCTTCGAGCTTTTCGGGGTAGTTACGTTTGACGTAAAGATAGTTGCGGACAAAATGAGAGTCGATCGAAAATCGTCCGTATTCCAGACCTTTTGGCCCAATCTTATTCACGACAAAACCGAGCAGCCATGCCAACCACATCGGTAATGTCGTTGCTTGATCGTAAGCCGCAATCCCTTGTTGGACAGCCGCCGATCGATCTCCATTTGACATCACGGCTTGAACTTTTAATTGTTCTTGCACCAGATCGAGCATCTCTTTACCAGTATCATTTCTGACCACAATCCATTGCCAGCCATAGGGCGCACCCATATAGCCCACGACTAGATCGGCAAGAGAATTGACATAATCAAAGCAAGTCATACAAGAAGGCGCGAACACATCCTTGAGTTCTTTGGTATTCAGCCCAAAAAATGGTACGAGTTCGGTAGAGCCATCTTCATGCTTGAAATGCACGTTAAAATCCTGCATAAATTCGTAGGACACAATCGTACTGGGCGATCGACTGGTGGTGTCGAGAAATTTTTGTAAACCCGCACGATTGACGTTATCAACGCAGGGAGTTCCCAAAACGTAGAGCTTTTCTAATCCCAATTGCTTTTCTACGGTTCTCAATGCCTGAATCTGGCAACCCACACCGATCACCAGCAATCGCTTCATCCCAGATCGCTCGACCTGTTCCAATACGGATAGATTTGGTGAAAGCGTCGGCTTATTCACTCTCGCTGCCAAGATCTCCGCCGCAGTTGTAGCAATAATTGGTTTAGGCGTAAATCGATCGCTCTCACTTGCCTGCACACACACCACGCCTTCAACCATGCCTGATTCCAACATCGCAATCGCAATGCTAGAAACAATGCCCGTCCACTGTGCGCCTTCGATCGGCTCGGTTTTTCGGGCTGCGATCATGTCTTGATGCACACCAAAATAGAGATCGTTCTCGTTCTCTAGATCGCGCGATCGACCATGAACCTCAGTTTCTAATTCGCTAATATGCTGTGTGATAAAAGCACAGGCTTCTTTGACGTAATGGATGTAATAGGTATCGCATAACCCACACTCGCTGCATAGAGCTTTGGCGGGACGTTGTTTGACGTTATGTGATGCTTTGGCTTTGTGATGAGCAGGCGGATGAGGACGTGGATTAGGCATTAATTACGGCTTAAATGATGGCTGCTTCATGCCAGATATTTTTCTGAAGTGAAGTAGAGTTATTTTAATTCACTATAGGGCACAATGAATTGACCCAAGTAATTGTAGAGTGTGTTTCATGACACGATTAGTGATTTTAGGCGGATCGGGGGCGGGTAAAAGTACCCAAGCAAAACTTTTGGCGGAACATCTGAGGATTCCAGCAATTTCGACGGGTGAGATGCTGCGGAGCGAGATTGCATCGGGTTCAGACCTAGGCGAACAGGCGAAAAAATTTGTCGGATCGGGAGAGCTTGTGCCAGATGATGTTGTGGTTAATTTTATTCGATCGAACCTCAGTCATGCCGATCCCGATCTGGGCTGGGTGTTGGAAGGCTATCCCCGCACTGCATTTCAAGCCGAAGAACTAGACTTTTTGTTGGACGATTTGGATCAGCCCTTAGACTGGGCGATCTATTTGGATGTGCCAGATCGTTTGTTGAGAGATCGATCGATCGGCCGTGGGGATATTGATGATTTGCCTGCCTCGATCGACCGTCGAATCGAATTATTTATCGATCGCACCAAAACTTTGCTGGACTATTACGACCACAAAAATCGGCTACTCACAATCGATGGCTCTCAGTCGGCTGAACTTGTTTGCGCTCAAATTCAGCAAGGTATTGGGCAATAAAAACTTCATGGAAAAAGCATACTGGCTGGCGTGGTCAAAAGTTAATGGGATTGGTTCTACTTTGCTCAAGCGGATCGAGCAGAAGTTTGGTTCTCTAGAAACTGCCTGGTCATTGCCTGCAAGTGATTTACAGACAGTAGATGGATTGGGAAACATAACGGTGGAAGGAATCATCGCATCCCGCCGCGACATCTCACCTTTAGCTCTGTTTGCCGAATATGAACAGAAAAACCGCGCTTTCTGGACACCTGCCGATCCCGAATATCCCAAACTGCTCTGGGAAATCCCTGACCCACCACCGATTTTATGCCATCGTGGTAATCTCACAACTTGGTTAGAGCGTTCTACCGTGTCGATCGTCGGGACGCGCAATCCCACGGTTTACGGTCGTCGCTGGGCAAAGAAAATCAGCATAGCCTTGGCAGAAAACGGCTTTACCGTTGTCTCAGGACTGGCGGATGGGATTGATGCTGAAGCCCATAAAGGATGTCTAGAAGCAGGTGGCAACACGATCGCTGTGGTTGGTACAGGAGTCGATCTAGTCTATCCATCAAAACACCAAGCTCTCTATCAGCAAATCCTTCAATCTGGTTTGGTATTGAGTGAATATCCTGACGGTACTGGGCCAGATCGCACGCACTTTCCCCAACGCAATCGCATCATTGCTGGGCTTTGTCGCGCCACGATTGTGATTGAAGCTCCCGATCGATCGGGAGCCTTGATTACGGCCCATCAAGCGAATGATTACGGTCGAGATGTGTTTGCCTTACCTGGATCTTTGGATGTTAAAGAATCAAGCGGCTGTCATAGTCTGATTAGTAGAGGTGCAGGCATAATTATGGGAATAGATGAATTAATTGAGTCATTGGGAACAATGCCAAGTCTGGATCGAGGCAGATTATCTGAGAAGTTATCTGAGAAATCACCAGCGAAGAATCGATCGACGAACCAGACAGTAAATCAGACACCAAGTCAGATATCAATCCCACTTGACGATTTAGCTCCAATCCAACAAAAAATTCTCAACCTACTCAGTTTTAGTGAATCGATCGGATTCGATCGAATTATCGAACAAGCAAATTTCCCTGCGGGTGAGGTGTCTGGGGCTTTGCTGCAATTAGAACTACTCGGTGCGATCTCACAATCTCCTGGAATGCGTTACCAACGTCTGATCTAGTTTAGGATGCCGTCTGTTGGAGTGATTTTTTGGGGCGACCTCCTTTTTTGCCATTGCTGCGAGCGGCAGATGCCTTGACCGAAGAAGTGACTCGACCTCCCTTACGTCCCAGTTCTGACATCCAAGATTTCGTACCAAAAATACCTGCGACTAAACTTGCAATCTCAAAGTCCACATCTAAACGCTCCCAATGGACGCTACTTCCCGACGAGTCTAGCCAGACATCACTAAGAGCTTCGGGGGTGGCTTCCTCCAGTCCCTGCACCAAATTCGGTGGGAAGCTAAAGAATGCTCCATTTTTAAGAGCAATTACGATCAAGCCAGAGGACAGGTCAAAGCTGACTGAAGCAGCTCTCGGTTCTGTCCGATCTGCTGCTTGCGATGCCGCTTTAGCCCTTACGATTTGAGCGTCTAGTTCCTCTTCACTTACTAAATTTTTCCAATTTTTAAACGCCATGTATTTCGTTTCACTGTACGAGTCTGAGCTTACTATCTTAATTTTGGATAATGTCTATGTATTGACATCTCAAGCACTATAAACATAGTATAACCCAAGCGTTAGGTTTTACCAAAAAATACACTTTTATCGGATACTGGAAAGATGTTCGAGGAGCGATCTGCACAAAATTCTTCAGCTAATGGCAGCACAAAATAGTACATTGGTAAATCTACGTTCGATCTGCTGAATTTTTATGGATAATTGGCTGAAGACCGCCGATCGATTGAGGATTTTGCCTCCTTACGTCTTTGCACGGCTGGATGAACTGAAACTGCGTGCCAAAGAGCAGGGCTTGGATCTGATCGATCTTGGTATGGGGAACCCTGACGGTGCTACACCCGCGCCAATTGTTGAAAGTGCGATCGAAGCACTCAAAGATCCACGCAATCACGGCTATCCACCATTTGAAGGTACTGCCAACTTTCGCCGCACAATCACCGAATGGTATTACCGCCATTACAACGTCACACTCGACCCTGAAGGCGAAGCCCTACCTCTAATTGGCTCAAAAGAAGGGCTTACCCATCTGGCACTGGCTTTTATTAACCCTGGCGATCTGGTTTTAGTCCCCAGCCCTGCTTATCCTGCTCACTTTCGCGGCCCACTGATTGCGGGGGCGGAGATTTATGAGTTGATGCTGAAGCCCGAAAATAATTGGTTGATTGACTTAGCTAGTATTCCCGAAGACATCGCTCGGCGGGCTAAAGTGATGTATTTCAACTATCCCAACAATCCAACAGCGGCTGTGGCTCCTAGGGAGTTGTTTGAAGAAATTGTCGCCTTTGCCCAAAAATATCAAATCCTGCTGGTTCACGATCTCTGCTATGCCGAACTAGCGTTTGATGGTTATCAGCCCACGAGTTTATTAGAAATTCCTGGGGGCAAAGAAATTGGCGTTGAGTTTCATACGATGTCCAAAACCTACAACATGGCAGGTTGGCGTGTCGGCTTTGTGGTTGGCAATCGTCATGTGATCCAAGGTTTACGCACGCTCAAAACCAACTTGGACTACGGCATTTTTTCGGCGATCCAAACTGCGGCCGAAACCGCGCTCAATTTACCTGATGAGTATCTTGAAGCTGTGCGAACTCGTTACCGCGATCGACGCGATTTTCTGATCGAACGTCTCAGCAAACTGGGCTGGAATATCCCCAAAACCTACGCCACGATGTATCTCTGGATTCCTTGCCCACCTGGTACGATGTCTACCGATTTTGCGCTCGAAGTTTTACAGCGTACTGGGGTTGTGCTTACGCCTGGGAATGCTTTTGGTAGAGGTGGTGAAGGTTATGTACGGATCAGTTTGATTGCTGATGTCGATCGACTGGGTGAAGCGATCGATAGAATTGAAAAAGCTGGAATTAGATATCAATAAATTAGGCTATCCACAATGTTCGATAATCTCTGCAAATACCTCGCTGAGCTATCTCCTCGTCAATTTGTGCAGTGGTTGATGCCTGATACTGCTGACGATTATATTCGCGTCCTCAAGACTGAGCTAAGTAACGAGCCAATTCGCGCTGATGCTTTAACTCTTCTGCAAACCAGAAATCAAATCTTGCATATTGAGTTTCAGACCAATCCAGATCCCACCATGCCATTTCGGATGTTGAAATATTGGGTAAGGTTATACGACCAATACCAATGCGAGATTATACAGATTGTGATCTATCTCAAGCCTAGTGGTGCTGAAGCAGTTTTTGTCGATCGATTTGATGGCATAAGGACTCAACATCAATATCGAGTCATGCGACTATGGGAAGAAGACCCAGAAGCTTTGTTAGCCGATACGGGACTTTTACCCCTAGCCAGTCTAGCTCGAACCGATCGACCCGAAATTTTGCTTAGACGAGTTGCCCAGCAGGTAGATACAATTGAAACAGGCGACTTACAACAGAGCATATCTGCTTGCTGTCAAGTAATCGCTGGATTAAGGTTCGATCGAGAGTTAATTCGATCGCTATTCAAGGAGGAAACCATGCGCGAATCTGTAATTTACCAAGATATTCTGCAACAAGGACTGCAACAAGGTGAGTCTGGAATCGTGATCAAACAACTCAGGCGTAAATTTGGGATTGTGACCTCGGAGCTACAGGCAAAGATCGAACAGCTATCGACGACTCAGCTTGAAGCATTGGGAGAGTCTCTATTAGGTTTCACCGCACCAGAGGATTTATCGAGTTGGTTGGATCAAAACTAAGCCCCGATTACTAAGTTGAGTAACCTGAAATTTCCGCAAGAACTGAGTTTACTAATTCGGGCAAAATACCCCCTGATTTATGTTGTCTCGGCGGAAGAAGAACGTGCCGAAAAGGTAATCGCTCATGTGGCGCGTGAATGTAATCCCGTGCGAGATGTTTTTTTATATGACCTCGTGCATGGATTTGAGCATGACGGACAGGCGAAAAACAACTTTCTCCAAGCTCTGCAAAAAATCGAACAGGATGCAGCTCAACTTGCGGCAATCTATGTGTTTCGCGATCTGCATCGTCGGTTGGGAGGACAACGCCCTGATGAGATGATCGTGAGACAACTACGCAATTTATTTCGGCGGTTACGTAATTCGCGTAAGACCGTGATTTTACTCAGTCCTGTGTTAGAAATCCCATCTGAATTAGAAGAGCAAGTTACGGTTTTGAACTTCCCATTGCCAGATGCGAATGATATCAAAACTGCGATTAAGCAAATGATTCCACCAACTCAAATTCGGTTGAGTAATGCTGGTATGGATCAACTGATCAAAGCTTGTCTGGGGCTGACGCGCGATCGAATCTCGCATACTCTCGCCAAGTCTCTTGTCCAAAAGCAGTCGATCGCTGAATCAGATATCGACCTAGTATTAAATGAGAAGCAACAACGTATCCGCCAAACCGAATTTCTTGAGTTTTTTACGCCCAATGAGACGCTAGATAGTATTGGGGGATTGGATAACTTCAAGCAATGGCTGAAGCAAAGACAGAGAGCTTTTTCTAATGAAGCCCGCGATTTTGGCTTACCCAATCCCAAAGGAGTTTTACTGATGGGGATTCAAGGCACAGGAAAAAGTTTATGTGCCAAAGCGATCGCGCATTTATGGCGACTACCTCTATTACGGTTAGATATGGGTAGGTTGTTTGGCAGTTTGGTTGGACAGTCGGAAAGTCGCACCCGCCAGACGATTCAGCTCACCGAGACGCTTGCTCCCTGTGTATTGTGGATGGATGAAATTGATAAAGGATTTGCTGGGATGGGAGGTAATTCCACCGACTCTGGTACGAGTCAGAGGGTATTCGGCACACTTCTGACTTGGATGCAGGAAAAGTCAAGCCCTGTATTTATTGTGGCAACGGCAAATAACATCAATTCGCTCCCACCTGAATTGTTAAGGAAAGGGCGTTTTGATGAGATTTTCTTTATCAATTTGCCCAACTATGAAGAGCGCAAACAAATTTTTGCCGTCCACTTAGAACGTTTTCGCCCGGCCAGTCTCCGTCGCTTTAATATCGATCGAATGGCAGAGATTGCTAAGGAATTTAGTGGCGCAGAAATCGAGCAAGCGATTATCGAAGGGATGTACCGCGCCTTTAATGAAAATCGCGATCTGACCACTGAAGATGTGATTGCTGCCATTCAAGACACTTTCCCCCTTGCTAGTACGGCGCGGGAAGAAATTAGCTATATGAAAGCTTGGGCAGCCCAAGGACGCGCCCGCAGTGCTTCTAAAGATCTCGATCTCCCCATTCGATCGAGTATGCCGCTAAAAAAAGACGACTTATGAATTACTGCGATCTTTATAGGTATCGATCGACCGTTTTAAATGTCCATGATTAGTTTGGAGTAACGCCGCCGCCTCGATCGAATCTAATCCCGACCAATGCATCAATAAGGCAAGCTTTACCTGTTTGCCCGATCGCTCCAACAAATCCGCCGCACTCGGTCGATCGAGTCCTGTCAGATCGGTGAGAATTTTAAGTGCTCGATCGAGCAGTTTGCTGTTGGTGATCGCGACATCCACCATGCGATTGCCATAAACCTTACCGAGCTGCACCATCACCCCAGTAGAAATCGTGTTGAGCACTAGTTTGGTAGCCGTGCCAGCTTTGAGACGGGTTGAGCCAGCCAGAATTTCGGGGCCGACGAGAGGGCGGATTTCTAAGTCGTAGTTGGTGGGAAATTGCGCTTTAGGCACGCAAGCAAAAAAGATGGTAGTCGCACCGAGTTTTTGAGCGGCTTGCAATGCCCCATGCACATAGGGCGTAGTGCCTCCTGCGGTAATGCCAAACACGACATCTCGATCGTTTATCCCATATTGAACGATCGATTCCGCCCCATCTGTTTCACGATCTTCCAGTGCTTCCGAACTTCGCACCAGAGCATCTTTCCCCCCAGCAATGATGCCCTGAATTAATTCGGGCGGGGTACAAAATGTCGGCGGACATTCGGCAGCATCAAGCACACCCAATCTGCCGCTCGTTCCCGCGCCGACGTAAAACAATCTGCCACCGTGTTTGAGCGCGTTTGTGATTAGTTCGATCGCCTTAGCAATCTGGACTTTTTCACTTTCGATCGCCGCCACCGCCAAAGCGTCTTCGCGATTAAATAACTCTACAAGTTCTAAAACCTCAAGCTGGTCGAGGTTCTGACTATGAGGATTAGGCTGCTCGGTTAACAGATGTCCGCGTTGCATGATATTTAGGGATTACCGTCAAATGATGTAATACAAGGGCTTTGCACAGCTTAGGCGGTTTCTGGGAAAAAATCACCAATTCCGAAGCCCCTAAATCCCCAATTCTGGGGACTTTGATTTTCAGAACCCCCAGAATTGGGGGCAGGGGGCTGGGTAGATTTTTTAAGGGAAATCTCCTTACTTTTTGCTGTATGCCAGTAATGTCCCAGTTTGTCCCAAGATAAAGCCACGATCTTGACTGACAAAATCAACACTGTAAAAATTGGCTCCCACCGCATCAAGGCTTTCTTCTCTTACCCAATTTTTGCCGCCGTCGGTACTATGGAGCAAAGTCGAGCTGCCACCAGTCACCCAAACATTTTCAGTATCCTGATAGCTCAAATCGAGTAAACCGATGCCTTTGGCTGATTTGGGGTTCTGGGGTTTTTCCCAAGCATCCACAGTGCCGACCTCACTAAACTGGAGCCGCCCACCACGATTTAGCATCCACGTACGTCCATCGGGAGTGTAGCCCATGTTCTGGACACGCCGTGAGCTATTGCGATTGTGTTGGAGCCATGCCGCATCTCCAGGCGACCAAGTGGAATAAAAGTTTCCTTTCGCCGATACTGCGATATATCTACCATCTCGATCGCGATAGAGATTTCTGACTGCACCAACAGCCTGTGTCACCAGAGCTTTCCAGTTCTGTCCATTATCTTGAGTGCGATAGATCGCGCCGACATCGGTGGCTAATTCAGCCGAGTGACTGCCAAGAGCATTGACCAAAGTTGGCTCACCAGGAAGTTTTGAACTCAGTCCAATCCTTGTCCATGACTGACCGCCATCTTCTGTATGCAATAGCAAAGAGGGTTTACCAGCAATCCAGCCTTCATTACCATTGAAGTTAATCGAGACAAACCGATAGTTGCCTTCACCCAAGCCGAGTTGACGAGTTGCCCAATTTTTACCACCGTCATTAGTTTCGAGCAATGTACTCTCTGTACCAATTAACCAGCCGTGGTTGGGGTTTGTCTCTGTAAAACCGATATCGAGCAGGTTTGCTTTGGTTGGTAATTCAACTTTTTGCCACACAGCTTGTTCAGCCGCGATCGAATTAGGAGCTAGCCCCAGAATCAGTCCAAAGCTCAAAATAACAGATAAAACCAGTGCGATCGACGCACGCCAAAATTTCCTATTCACACTATTTCTAAATATTCCTAAATAAATGCCAAATGAATGTTCGTCAAGCTTTAGTTTACAGTGCAACACATGTTTACAAATATTTGCCAGTAAATTCCAAAGTTAACACTAACTAAGTTGGCGACGGAATTGGCGGGTGCTGATCGCAAGCAAGACAAACGCAAACACGGCTAGAGAAATGGCATGGAGCCAGAGAGATTCCAATCCCACGCCTTTGAGTAAAATCCCGCGCATGATCGCCACATAATGACGTAAAGGATTGAGCCAAGAGAGATAGCGATTAAATTCGGGTGGAATCACAACTCCAGCCGTGAGTTTACCCTGTTCTACCTGTTGCCCTAGTTCCTTTTCGCTGGTTAAAGTTTGGGCTAAAGTAAAGATCCGATTTTCCGTAAATGCTGAGACTAACTCCCGACTCTCATACGATCGAGCATAATCGACAACTCCTAACTTAATGAAATGGACATCAGGATTGAGCGCAAATCCATAAACTAGCAATTGAATTGTCGGTGGAAAGATCGGCAAGACGAAAGAGAGAACGAGCCAGCGATAGACTCCAAGCTTGGTCGCTTGCCCAAAGCGATGCAAACCAAAGCGATGTTTAGCTGTTTTGAAGAATCCCTCAATCGCCCATCTTTTTCGTCCCAATTGGACTAAATACGCGCCAGAGTAGGGGTAGGTAGAGGCAACAAAGCGCAATTCTCGTTTGCCCTCAGACCGTGTGAGCCAAAACCACGAAACCTTGACTGCATAGGTCAAATTTGTTCGTACTTGGGTGTCCTTTGCCTCGCCACACCCGAAAACTCCAAGGGATGCGCCATTCTCCAATCATCAGATACAGAACCACGATATGTAGTCCTCGTTTGCCGTTGAGTACACGCACCCATGGGTCGGGTTTCTCTGGGGCATCGCTGACTGATTTGCTGCAATATGGCTTGTCGTGTTGCGCGAATCACTCCTCGGGTAGACCATTCATAATGATTCAGGAACCGACTCAACGCACTCGCTGATTTTAACTCTGTGTGTTGTGGCAATGGATGTCCTAGTGCTTCCAAAAACATGCCTAACATGACTTTAAGACTGGCTTTTTGATATGTGCTTGGCATTAGACAAATCAAGCTATAAACTAGTCCTTGGGCGTACTTGACGATGGTTTCCATAACCGTCCTCTTATTTTTTCTCTACGCCCTTTCTTTCACACTTTTCCTCTTTTGGCAACCCTTCCTGACACTGGTGCAAGATCTGAGTTAATCCTTTGCTTGCTATCACATCTGCCATCCCTAGCTGCGGTAACATAGGAAGAAGTACACCTACGCATTGATCCCTCTGTATGCCCGACCTCTTACTTATCACTGCTTTGGGGTTTTTGGGGAGTTTTGGTCACTGCGCTGGGATGTGTGGTCCCTTGACACTGGCTTTTTCGTTATCGGCTGATTCTCACAACCAAAATCCCGATCGAACACCCGATCGAATACCTCAATGGCTGAAGCAATTCTGGTTTCATGGTTTATTGAACTTAGGCAGATTGCTGAGCTATACCTTAATTGGGGCGGGAATTGGCGCAATTTCCTCAGTATTAGTTGCAGGTGGTCAGCTTGCGGGAATAGATAGTCAGGTAAGGCGTGGTATTGCAATCGTTACAGGGATCATGCTGATTCTCTTCGGTCTCTCGCAAGTAGGGATTCGCATTCCTATATTCAAAAGATTAACAAATCACAAATTACACGATCGAATTAATCATGTGATGGTGAGCTTAGCTCTGCGACAACGATGGTGGACACCTGTATTGCTGGGCATAGCTTGGGGATGGATGCCCTGTGGCTTTCTCTATGCGGCACAAATTAAGGCGGCAGAAGCTGGTAATGCTTGGTTGGGTGGGGCAACAATGTTGGCTTTTGGTTTGGGGACGCTACCAGTGATGTTAGGCGTGGGTATCTCTGCGGCTTTAGTCAGTGCCGATCGACGCAGCCAACTCTATCGCATGGGAGGTTGGTTATCGATCGCGATCGGTTCGATTACAATTTTGCGGAACGGCGACATGATGACTGACTATACTGGTCATGCCTCGCTGCTGTTTTTGATCTTGGCACTGATCGCACGACCGTTGAGTAAGTTCTGGTCAGTGCCATTGCAATATCGCCGAGTGTTGGGCGTGGGAGCATTCATTCTGGCAATTGCTCACACTGCACATATGTTGGAACATACATTGCAATGGCAGTTTGAAGCTCTATTTTTTATGTTGCCACTACATCAGACGAGTATGTGGATGGGACTGGCGGCTCTGCTTGGCATGGCTCCTGCGGCTTTGACCAGTACCGATCGATCGATCGAAGCATTGGGAAAACGATGGCGACAGATTCATCTTTTAGCAGTGCCTGCTTTATTGTTGGCGGTATTACACGCGATTTTGATTGGTTCATCATATCTGGGCAAATTGACTTGGACAGATGAAGCAAAATTGAGAACAGTATCGATCGCTTTAATCACAATTTTTGTCTTTTTAATCCGACTTCCCTATCTATGGTCTGCTCTATCGTTACAAAAGCTTTACACCCCACACACCTCCCTCAAATCTGATATCTAACCAACGAATGGTGCACACTTCATTTCGGATACGTGGTCTAATTTACTCTTGCCATCGACATTTGGATCGATAGCAACTTCTAACAGTTGTATTGCTCCTGCGGCAATTAAACTATCAATATGCGCGAGATTGCGACGGACATATGCCAACTGTTGGCGCAATGCTTTGCGAATCTTTTTGCGATTGGGTTTGCGCTGTTTGGCGATTTGTAGATATGCCGTCCTTGCTTCACGGCGATAGGTGCGCGGTTTCTTCGGTAATTGTTCTTTCACTTGTTTGTAGAGGGCATCAATCGCAATTTCCGTTTGTTCCCTTGCTTCATTCAACAGTTTGATGTCAGTGGGATAACGAATGTCGGCTGGTGCTACAGTTGCATCTAGCAGCAATTTTCCTTGGTTTGCTGGTGCTCCTTGTCCTTGGCTAAATTGTTCTGCATATTCACTCTCAAATGTTTCCCACGGAACTAGTTCCGATAATCTTATCCATCGATTTTCTCCTGACAGTTTGCCGCCAAATGGCAAATAGAAATTCTCGAATGATAGTTGTCCTGTGGGGGATTGTCGGTACATGAATTTTTATTGGTGCAAGGGTTTTACTTGCTTTTGCTGCTTTTCCTTGCATTTTATCAGTTTTCGATCTGCTTGAAAACCATTGCTTGTATGCTTTTCTTGCTTTTTCAGCAAGCCCTATCTATGCTGAGATTCTCAACAAATGGGAGAAGATTGAGCCGAAAAAAGTGCTGGGCGATGACTTCAGATCGGTGGGATTCTTGAGCTAGATCGCTCCAATCTTGCCTATTCTCAAGATATTTTTCCGCCTTTGTTAGAGTTTCAATCTTGCTCTAAGATTAGCTGGAGCAAGGTAGAGGACTGTCTTAGCATTTTTAGATTGCGCTTGGATGAGCAAGTCTCGATCGACTAATTTATTGAGATAGCTTCTAGCAGTATTCTCGGTCACGTCGAAATCGATCGATACTTGTCTTGAAGTAAACTCTTTGCCTGGAGATCTTAGAGCTTCTTTTAATATTTCTAAGTGACCTCTTTTTAAAGATTTGGCGATAGCACTCTTTTCGATCCAATCCATGAATTCATAAAAATCTCGTTTTTTTCGATCGATATACTCATGTAAGGATTTCACCGCTTTTTCGATCGTATCGATCTGGTTGTAGAGAAAATATGTGAGGTCAAAATCATCAGTTTCAGTGTAAATGAAAGATTTGTCATAGTCGCCACGCTTCTCTTTGATCGGCTTACTAATCGAAACATATTCAAATAGCCAATAGCCAGACCTGAGAATACTCCAATAGAAAATAGCCCTTGCAGTTCTACCATTACCATCACCAAAAGGATGGATATAAGCAATCATAAAGTGGAGGATAACAGCCTTAATAATTGGATGAATAAAATCTTGATTATTTTGACTATGATCTTGATTAGCAAAATCACAGAGATCTGCTAGCCGAGATCGGAGAGTTTGCCAGTCGGGTGGATAAAACGTATTCTCGTTGTATAAATTTGAAACAATGATATTGTTGTCCTGCCTGATTACCCCTGCTGATGCTTGGTTCTCAATTGCCTTGTGCGTAGCAATTCCATGCAGTTCCAATATAAATTCAATCGATAATTCATCATTTTTGCTCTCGACTGCTTTTTTCATTAACAGATAATTGTTGACGATCATCTGTTGAGATTTGTCTTTTGGGGTAAGATTTTTCTCCAGCATTTCTTTTGCAACTTCACGTGTAGTTGAAGCCCCTTCAAGTTGGGATGAAGTAATGGCTTCTTCTTGCATCAGGCTTTTGACCAGATAATGATTTTTCTCATTAGAAGAGATAAAGGTACTATCACCGATCTCTCGCCCCCCACCTACCATCTGATCGATCGAATGTAGCTGAGCAAAAAGTGAGTCAGGTACACAGTAACTAAAGTATTGATCACCCTCAGATTGTAATAGTAGTAAAAACTTAGCCAGTCCTCTCCGAGAAATCTGAGTGGCGACCCAAGCTGTTAACTCGTCATCATCTGGCTCGACCCGCCATTTAAAATCATTCCAATGCAAATATCTGCCTTGAGAGTCAGTCGCTTTATATTTTCCAAGTAAAGGTATAAGTTTTTTATATTCAACCTCTTGGATTAACTGCTTGAAAGGCTTAGGCACTCTAATTCTTGACATGAGAGAACAACTAAACTCAATTCTAGTTTTTTTAGTTTATCCGATTTGATCGCTAAACAAACGTAGCTTTTTTATTTTGCGTTATATCGGAAAAAATTAAAAATGTGAGCTAAAACTGATCTTGGTTAGTGGGAGTTGTGGGGAAATCGATAAAGATCCCGATACCGTTGTGCACGGGCCCAATATTTCCTGGGGCGCGATTTAGTACCGTTCCACCTAGATAGAGAGTGGTCGAGCCACCACCATCAAGATTGAGCGCATTAACAGCTCCCATCTTTTTGAGGATTTCCGCCGCTTGAGCCAGACTCGGTAAAATCCCTTCAGGCGTGGCGTGAATTGTTGCCATAATCAACTTGCCTTCATCCTTAGTCGTAGCGATCGTACTTCTCGATGCCCCCTGCCGATCGAAAGGTGGACGGAACAGTTCGAGTTTCGGATCGAGGACGACATTGCCATCTTTAAGTAAAAGTGGGCCCGCTCCGATGATGTGAGGAAATGCGGAAAAATTATTCGGTTTGGTGGAAGTTTTTCCTGTGAGCTGAACTCCTGTGGTCATTTGTGCGGCTAATTCTGGGGCTTGCCTAGCAACTAATAAATAGCCAGTAGGAGGGATAATTAACTTTCCCTGTCCCGCCTTACCCGTTCTGGTTTGGGAGATCACTCGATCACCCTGCACCGTAATAATCACCTCGTTATCGGTCAATGGTGTATAGGTTGCCCCCCAAGTAGGAGTGTAGCGGGCTAAACCAGCCTGAACGTAACCGCTGTTGAGGTTAGTGAGTGGGATTGGCTTTACGCTGTTATTCACAAATATTACCTCACTAAATAGCAGTCGATCGACCGAGATTTCGGCTTGATTATTCCAAGCGATCGCGCCCCGATTCAGAACTGGCCCCGCCATCCACCGATTACTAGCTCGAATTGGGCCGACAGGTAACTTTCGATCGCGATTAAAAAATCCACCATTAATTGCTGCCGCCGCTTGCCACAACTCCGCCATCTCCCGCAATGAACTCGTGCCCTGCATCCCATTCGGATTACTCCAGATCGGACGCATACTCAGCCCTGGCTGCTTCAGATCCACCAGTAATGAAGTGACATTAAATCGCAGGGACTTGGGATCTTTTTCGGTCTTCGCTGCCGTGTTCGGTAAAGCGATCGACTGTTGGCGACGGAGCAATCCATTTGTCCACAGAATGCTCTGGTCGGGTGGCTGGTAATCATGTCTGAGATCGATCGTGATCCGAGGTGGATCGCTGAGCGTCTGGACATCAGGCTGAAGTGCTTCCTTGGTCAGAATTTTCAGAATCGCCTGCTTGTTTTGAGCTTGCAAGTCCACCGACTCAATCAAACTCACTTTTTCTTTCGGATCTTTAGTTGGTTTAACATCTTTGGTCGGATTCTTAGTTGGGATCGTCGCAATTCCAGGGGCGAGATCGGCGGCGATCGCTAAGCTAATAGTTTTGCCCTGAGTTTGGATTTGCCAAGGGGTGCGTTGACTTAGATCGATCACAATTCGATCGCCCCATTCCTGTTTACTCCGCCGCACTCCTTGGACGATCGAATCGGGCGTAAAAATTTTCAAAGTATTTCCCGCGCTCTCAGTCCGCCATTGCTGAGTCAGAGACTGCACATCTAAGTAGCGATGCTGCACGGGTTTGTCAAACGTGACCGCCGCAAAAAATGGACTAGAAAACCACCGTAATCTCTGTTGGTCAGCTCGATCGGTGTCCAATAAATCTATGCCCAGTGCGCCACTTAACCAGTCGTCTTGCAAGTAGATCGCTAAACGTCCTTCTTCTACCCGCTTGATCCAGCGTCCCGACCAAGTTTGCCCATTCAACTGAATTGCCGTGCCTTGTTCTTGAACTGGCATACTCTGACTGGTATCAGCAATCAGCAGTGAGGCAGACGCGACCGTCATTACTGCGGTCAATAGGCGGCGGTGAAATACTTGAATCAGCATATTCTCACGATGAAAGGGCAGGAATCCGTGAAAAAGCTCAATTGGAGCTAGGGGGAATCGCGCTGTAATTTTATCAAACACTGGCAAAATTGGCAGCATCATAACTCGCCGTATTCGCCAGCATGATAAGAACTTCGTACCAATGCCCCCGATCGAACGTGAGTAAAGCCCATAGTTTTTGCGATCTCGCCTAGTCGATCGAACTCTTCTGGTGTCCAATACTTCTGTACGGCTAAATGCTCCAACGATGGACGTAAATATTGTCCGATTGTCAGCGAAGTACAACCAGCCGCCGCTAAATCCTGCATAGTTTCGGCAATTTCTGTCATAGTTTCGCCATGTCCTACCATTAATCCTGATTTCGTCGTGATTTTAGGATCGATCTGCTTCACGATCCGCAGCAGATCGATCGAACGTTCATACTTTGCGCCCCGTCGCACCATCCCCTGTAAACGTCTGACCGTCTCGATATTGTGGTTGTAGCATACTGGCTCGGCCGCCACGACTTGGGCAATGCAAGCTCGATCGCCACGAAAATCTGGGGTCAGCACTTCAATTTTTGTCTGGGGTCGAATTTTGCGGATCGCTTCGATCGAATCAACAAAACATCCTGCACCTTGATCGGGCAAATCATCCCGCGCTACCGAGGTCAGCACCACATAGTCTAAGCAGAGTAAATTCACCGCTTCTGCTACCTTAGCAGCTTCTTCGGGGTCGAGGCTCATGGGTTTATGCCCCTTATCCACTTGGCAAAACCCACAGTTCCGAGTGCAGGTTGGGCCCATCAGCAAAAATGTCGCCGTTTTATTGGCATAGCACTCAGCCCGATTTGGACATCGCCCTTCTTCACAAATTGTATGAATCCCCCTTTGCTTAATGATTTGTTGTACTGTAGAAATCTCACTAGCCTTGCCGATCGAATTACTCATTGCCAGACGGAGCCACTCAGGTAAACGGTTTGACTCTACTGACGAAGAGGTTGCTGAAGAAGTGGATATATTCATGTCAAATCAGCATTTAAAGGTTATATTCTTATCAGATTAAACTAACCAAGAGGTTTTTCGTGCCATGACTGCTCGCAAAATACTGGTAATCGATGACAGCCGAGTAATTCGTAATATGGTACGCGACATGCTGCCACCAGGAAATATCGAAGTCGTTGAAGCGCCCGATGGGATCAAAGGCTTGGAAATGATCCAAAAGGAAATGCCCTGGATGATCATGTTAGATTTCCTTCTGCCCCGTATGAGTGGGTTTGAAGTTTACGAACGCCTGCAACTCAGCCGCGAATATAGTGCTATCCCCCTGCTGTTGATGTCTGGGCGCAAAGAAGAAGTGACCAGCAAAATCTCTGAGCCATTTGAAGATAAATATTTTGCGTTTATCGAAAAACCGTTCGAGCAAAAGCAATTGTTGGTAGCGATCAAAAAAGCGATCGAACTAGCCAAGAATAAGCCGCCAGTCTACGCGGTTGAATCCACGCCAGACCGAGCGACCGATCAAGCAATGTCAGGTCAGACAGATCGAGCCTTACTCGATCGAGTCACGAAGCTCGAAGCCAAAGGCAAAGAGATGGAAGCCATGCAAGCCAAGCTCAAAATCTTGGAGAAACAAGTGGTGGTACAACACAAGCAGATTCAACAACTCGTCGCCTTCATCAAGCAAAGGATCAAGTAGCTAGAGCTAGTTGGGGCAGATTTTGCTCGAATATAGCCTGTTCTGATGAAGACTCTAGCTCGTCCGCGCCTAATTCAGCCTCGCCAAAAACTTCACAGGAGTTGTTGGGGCTTTCGATCAGTTTGACGCAATGCAGCTTTGCGCCGATCTGACGAATCGGTAGCGTTAAAACTTTCTGGATATATACAGCAATATTCTCGGCAGTAGGGACGATCGAAGCGAAATAGGGAATGTCTTTATTGAGGAAGGTGTGGTCAAGTGGTTCAATCACAAATTCTTCGATCGCCTGTTGAAACTTACCCAGATCGGCAATCATGCCTGTGCGTCGATCGATCTCACCGCTAATCGAAACTTCGAGATGGTAATTGTGACCGTGACCATTCACCCGCGCACACTTACCATAAATTTCTTGATTTTCTGCCAATGTGAGTGAGTCTAAAGCCAAACGGTGCGCGGCGGAAAAGTGAGTACTAACTGTCAGATTTGCTTGCATATCTTTACCTTGATAGTCTGCCCAGAGTTCGGGGTGTTCGTATAAACGGATGTTGACCAGAGGTAAGTGAGCCTCTAGCCTTTGCCAGATCACTCTAGCGATATTTTCGGTCGTGGGCAGGGTTTGCTCAAACTCAGGCATAGCAGTATTGAGATACCTAAAATTCAGCAGTGTCACCACTTCTCGATCGATCGTGTACTTGACATCAGACAAGTTGAGCACCATGCCATTGGCGGCAATCTCCCCTGCCATCGAAACAAACAGAACATAGTTATGACCATGCCCAGGAAACAGCGCACAAGCTCCAAATTGCTCTGTATTCTCAGTTTCTGATAGTTCGGGCAGCCAATAGCGATGACTGGCGGCAAACTCAGCCCGCCGATTGATTAAACATTGAGTCATGATAGGGAGCTACCCGTAAATTTTTTGTAAAGTTTCTTCTATTAAAGTAACATCTACGCGCAATTTCAGTGAGGTGGCAAATGATCGATCGACATGACACCTCAGTCTGGTCACGATGCTAAGCTAGCAGTAAAGGAAAATCAGGTTAAGACGATCCAAGAGGCGATATGACACAAGTACAAGAACCACAGGAGATCGCTTTTCATCCTCAAGATACACAATCTCTCTACGATCGAGACTTTGCCCTCTGGATTGAGGCAACAACTGAGCTTTTGAGAGCAAAACAATTTGACCAGATCGATCTAGAGAATTTAATCGAAGAAATCGAAAGTATGGGGAAAAGCAACAAAAGTGCAGTCCGAAGTAATTTGACCGTGGTTTTGATGCATTTGCTCAAATGGAAATATCAGTCTGGGAAGCGCACGAATAGCTGGCAATCTAGCATTTTTGAACATCGAGTCCGCTTAGATGATGAATTTATGGATAGCCCTAGTTTAAAACGCTATTATTTGGAGCTTTTTGCTAAGTGCTATCAAGTTGCTCGTAAACAAGCGGCAATTGAAACAGGACTGGATTTAAGTACTTTCCCTGTAGAATCACCATTTACACCCGAACAGGGCTTGGATTCCGAATTTTTACCATAAAAATAATTTAGGAGGATGAGATGATGCAAGTCCAAAAAGCTACGCATATTCAAGCCGAACAGTCTCTTTACGATCGTGATTTTATGCTTTGGGTTGAAACAACAGCACAGTTGCTTAAAGAGCAGAAATTTACCGAATTAGACCTAGAGAATTTAATCGAAGAAATCGAAAGTATGGGAAAAAGCGAAAAAAGTGCAGTCCGAAGTAATTTGACCGTGGTTTTGATGCATTTGCTCAAATGGAAATTTCAACCTGATAAGCGCACAAATAGCTGGAAAGCCAGCATCCGTGAACATCGCCGCCGCTTGCGAGACGACTTTCAAACTAGCCCTAGTTTGAAACCTTATTTTATCGAAGTCTTTACTAAGTGCTATGAAGATTCACGCGAACAAGCAGCCGATGAGACTGGACTGGATTTAAGTATTTTCCCTGTAGAATCAGCATTTACGCCAGAACAAGCTCTAGACCCTGATTTTTTGCCATGAATAAACCGCAAATCGCGAATGAGTGGGATGATATTACCGCGCAAATTCAGCAATTAGAGCAGGCTTTGCAAGAAATTAAGCAACGGCTAGAACTAGTTCGTCAAGCTCAGATCGATCGAACTGACTTCGAGATCCAACAGGACGAACTCAAGGCAGAACTGGGTAAAACTAAAAATTCCCAAGATCGAGCCGATCTGAAAGCCCAAATTGCCCAAATTCAGGCTCAGATCGAAACCGCCGAAGTCGAAATCGAAAGTCGATTGGTATCTTGGCACAGCTTCCGCGAACCATTCTGGCAAATTGTGCGGTTTGGTGGTCTAGGTATTTTGCTGGGCGTGCTGATCAAAAGCTGTGCAGGCTAGTTCAAGATTCGGTGAAAACGCCCATCTGGCGAAACTTTTGGTAACGCAGTTCTTTTCGATCGAACTCAGAAATTGCCCCTAGTCGATCGAGATTTGCCAATAGCGCGGCTTTGAGTGTGGCCGCAGCTTGTAAAGGGTCACGATGCGCTCCACCGATCGGTTCGGGCAAAACCTGATCGATCAAACCGAGTTTTTCGAGATCGGGAGCCGTAATTTTGAGGGCTTCAGCAGCTTTGGAGGCTTTTGCGGCATCGCGCCATAAAATCGCGGCACAGCCTTCGGGGGTAATCACGGTATAGACAGAATGCTCGAACATGATCAGATGATCGCCAACCCCAATCCCCAATGCCCCACCAGAAAAGCCCTCACCAATTACCGTGCAGATAATCGGCACTCTGACGCTGAACATAAACCGCAAGTTTGCCGCGATCGCTTCGCCTTGCCCCTGTTCTTCTGCCGATACGCCTGGATACGCGCCTGGGGTGTCAATAAACGTCACGATCGGTAAGTTAAATCGATCGGCATGTTCCATCAGCCGTAAGGCTTTGCGAAAACCGCTCGGAGAAGCCATGCCAAAATTACGGGCAACGTTATCTTTGGTATCGCGTCCCTTCTGATGCCCCAAAATCACCACAGGACGACCATCCAAGCTGGCAATCCCCCCGACGATCGCTAGATCGTCACTACAAAGTCGATCGCCATGCAGTTCCATCCAATCATCCGTAATTGCCTGAATAAAGTCCATCGTGCTGGGACGACGCGGGTGACGCGCAATCTGCATTCGTTGGATTGGGGCTAGATTGCTAAAAATTTCAAGCCGTAGCTGTTCTGCCCGATGTTCGAGTTGAACGATCTGGTCGGCAACATCAACATCAGTTTCTTCAGCGAGGGTGCGAATCTGTTCGATCCTCCCCTCTAGTTCTGCTAGCGGCTTTTCAAAATCAAGCAGGATAGTTCGATCGGACATGTATTTTGCAGCATAGATCGGTGAGTCACTATTATCTCACTGGGCTGTCCAATTATGCATTGCCGATCGATTGACCTGCTAGCCATGCTGTTGTCCAAGCGCTCTGAAAGTTAAAGCCACCCGTCACGCCATCAATATCAAGAATTTCCCCTGCGAAGAACAGCCCAGGACAGCAACGACTCTCCATTGTTTTAAAATCCACTTGTTTGAGATTCACGCCGCCACAGGTGACAAACTCTTCTTTAAATGCACTTTTGCCTTCGATCGAATATTCACCCTGAGCTAATTCTTTGATTAAGCCTTCGATCGACTTATTCGATAAATCTGCCCATCTTTTATCTAACTCAATTCCTGCTCTGGCAACCAGATATTCCCATAGACGATTGGGTAAATTGACGGGGCAATGATTTAGGATTAAGCGTTTGGGAACTTGCGCTTTTGCGGCAATTAGAGCGGTTCCGATCGCCTCGATTTTGGACTGCGGCAACCAATTAATTCGCAGTTTTGCCTGATAGCGATGGGAGTGTAAAACTCGTGCGCCCCATGCTGACAACTTCAATACGGCTGGACCGCTCAGTCCCCAGTGTGTAATCAGTACTGCGCCTGTTTGTTCGAGCTTTTGGGGTGGGTCGGTAATCAATTGCAGTTTCGCGCTCTCGACGCTGACTCCCGCTAGGGCATGTAAACTTCGATCGAGAATATTAAAAGTAAATAGAGATGGCACAGGTGGTTCGATTTGATGACCGAGCGATCGAGCAATTTCATAGCCTTGGGGATTGCTCCCAGTTGCCAATAACAATCGATCGAACCAGATTGATTCACCCGACTTTAATTTAATCTCAAATTTCGACTCACCGCTCTCTCTGAGTAAACGAGTCACCGATCCCACAGAAATCCCAGTCCGTACTGATACTCTCGATCGCTTTGCCGCCCAAGTTAAACAATCCACAATCGTCGCCGAATCATCCGTAACTGGGAACATCCGCCCATCTGCTTCGGTTTTTAATTGGACATCGCGCTCGGCTAACCACTGCACCATATCGCGTGGCTGCCACCGACTAAACGCTCCCCGCAAAGCTTTACCGCCACGGGGATAGTTTTGGATCAGGGCATCTGGCTCGAAGCAAGCATGGGTAACATTACAGCGGCCACCACCTGAAATGCTGACTTTGTTTAGAGTCTGACGAGCTGCTTCCAATAGGATGACTTCGGTATGAGGATATCTCTCGGCACAGGCGATCGAACCGAAAAAACCTGCGGCTCCTCCGCCAATTACAACTACACGCATCGCTCTCATACTGCACTCAAATTAATCCCAATCCCAATCATCGTTGTCATCAAATTCATCTGACTTTTTACTAACTTTCTGATTGGGTTTAAATGGGTTTGTCGATGTCTTGGGCTGTGGAGTTGGATCTGAACTGTAGCTGAAAGGTCTGGTACTACTTCGATCGATCTGTGGCTGATTCGATCGAGAGACTTGGATCATTGTGATCGCTACTGCTCCCAATCCCGCACTAAATACCAACACTAATCCCAACGGCAGATTGATCGACTGCAACATCAGGAATTTTAACGTCACAGTTAAGGTGTTCTGGGTCGCAAAAATCGCTACTCCCATGAGTAACAACCACTGTAGAACGTAGACAAAAGTACGAAGCATATCTATCCTATTCTTTGATTAAATCTCCGAACTCTTCCATAAAACGGTCAGCAATAATTGCTTGTCGCATTCTCTGAGTGAATCGGATTAGCTCCGTGATGTTATGAATTGAGAGCAGTGTAAAGCCCAGAACTTCTTGCGATCTTAGCAGGTGATTGAGATAAGCCCGACTAAAGTTCGTGCAGGTATAGCAGGGACAAGTGGGATCGAGTGGAGTGAAATCGCGTTTATACTGAGCATTTTTAATATTCCAGCGTTCTCCTTGCGATAACACGGCTCCATGTCTTGCCAAGCGCGTCGGGATCACGCAATCAAACATATCGACACCCGCCGCAACTGCTTGTACCATTTCTTTGTAAGTACCGATACCCATGAGATATCTGGGCTTATTCGCGGGTAAAAGCGGTGTAATCGCTTGGACGATCTTAGCGATCAGTTCGGGCGGTTCTCCCACACTCACGCCCCCGATCGCATAGCCAGGTAAATCGAACTGGACTAGTTCCCGTGCCGACTGTTGCCTGACTTCGAGAAACACTCCTCCTTGGACGATCCCAAATAAAGCTTGGTCGTGTGGACGTTCATGGGCTTTGAGACATCTTTCTAACCAACGTGTGGTTCGATCGCTTGCCTGTCGGATCGTTTCGAGTGTGGAGGGATAGGGCGCGCACTCATCAAATGCCATGATCACATCTGCCCCAAGCTGATTCTGGATCTGGATCGATTTCTCTGGCGTGAGGTTAATCATATGTCCATCGCGTGGCGACTTGAATAAAACTCCCTCGTCACTGATCGATCGAATTTCACTTAAACTAAATACCTGAAACCCACCTGAATCAGTCAAAATTGGCTGTGACCAGTGCATAAACTTGTGTAAACCACCCGCCTCAGCCACGATATCCTCGCCTGGCTGCAAGTGCAAATGATAAGTATTCGCCAAAATCATCTCTGCTTGGCAATCTTGAAGCTGTTGGGGCGTGACAGTTTTAACTGTAGCCGATGTTCCCACAGGCATAAATCGGGGCGTATGTACTAATCCATGCGGCGTGTGAAGCTGCCCGACTCTGGCAGATGTGTGGCTGCATTGATGTTCTACTTTGAAGTTAAAGGCTTCGATCTGCTTATCTCTCTGTTTGAATGACGTGAATACATACTATCGCAATTTGATCTTTTGTTCGATCGGGAGATCGATCGCAGACTTTA